>Ga0209414_1001139_pt1 | contig 12744 bp, 6 predicted proteins | sample LakVidmifraction_4_FD_181154 | JGI IMG/M metagenome (GOLD analysis project Ga0209414, IMG submission 181154) | Hypersaline microbial communities from Lake Vida, Antarctica - Brine Hole Two &gt;0.2 micron (SPAdes) (version 2) | ecosystem: Environmental > Aquatic > Non-marine Saline and Alkaline >... | reverse complement strand
CACCAAACTCATGCTTACCCTGCAAACCATCACCGAAAACCTGGGCACCATTTGCAACGGTCGAGCCTGGATCGTGGTGACCTCCCAAGCGGATATGGAAGCCGTGCTGGGTGACCTCAGCTCATCCAAAGCCAACGACTTCTCCAAAATCGCAGGCCGCTTTAAAACCCGCCTATCTTTGTCTAGCTCAAACACTGACGAAGTTATCCAGAAGCGCCTGCTCCGGAAAACCCCAGAAGCGGAAACCGAGCTGCGGGCGGCCTGGGAGCAAAGCGGCGACATTCTCCGCAACCAGATCACCTTTGACCGTTCCGGGCCAACGCTCAATAACTTTGATGGCCCGGAAAGTTTTGTTGCCAATTATCCTTTTGCGCCTTACCACTTCCAGCTGGTGCAAAAGGTCTTTGAAGAAATTCGCAAGGTCGGCGCAACCGGTGCCCACCTGGCCTACGGTGAACGCTCCATGCTGGACGCGTTCCAGATGGCAGCCATGAGTGTGGCAGGTGAGCAAATTGGAGCGCTGGTTCCAATGCACGCCTTTTACCGTTCTGTGGAAGGCTTTTTGGACACAGCGGTAAAGCGCACCATTGATCAGGCCAGTGAAAACCCCAGTCTGGATGCCTTTGACGTCCAGATTCTGCGTACCCTGTTTATGATCCGATACGTAGAGCTGATCAAAGGCACCTTGGACAATCTGGTGACCCTGTCTATCGAGAAAATAGACGAAGACAAACTGGGCCTGCGCCGCCGCATCGAAGAAGCCCTGCAACGGCTTGAGAAAGAAAGCCTGATCACCCGCAATGGCGACGAGTTTGTCTTTCTCACTAACGAAGAGCGGGACATTACCCGCAAGATCAAAGCCACAGACATAGCCAGTACCGATGAAAATAAAGAGCTGGCCAGCCTGATCTATAAAGACCTGCTGAAAGACAAAAACAAATATCGCTATCACGTCAACAAGACCGACTACAGCATTGGCCGCTACCTGGATGGCCATACTCTGGATGGTCGCTACGAGTCGGATTTGCGAGTTGAAGTAGTTTCGCCGCTAGATCTGGACTACGTCCAATACAGCGAAGCGGGCTGTATCAACAAGTCCAGCGAAGGTGCCACCGGGCAAGGTGTGATTAAGCTACCGGATGACAAAACCTTCTTTCAGGAGTTGCGTACCTGGCTCAAGACCAACAAGTTCATTCGCATGAATGATGACGGCAGCAACTCTGATCTCACCCGAATTCTCGCCGACAGAGGCCGTGAGAACCAAGAGCGCCGCAAGCGCCTGCGCCATACCCTGGAAGACATGCTCCTGCGCGCCGAATGCTATGCGCTGGGCCAGCACCTTCAACTCTCCACCAGCAGCCTAACCGTGCGCTTCGATGAGATATGCGAGTACGTGTTAGAGAATACCTACACCAAGCTCGGCTTTCTGAAGGTACTGCAACAAGAACCCCTGCGTGAACTGAACGCTGTGCTTACCGTGGACGATATTGGCCAAATGGGCATGGCCCTGGATGGTGAAGAGGGCAACCCGCAGGCAGTCAGGGAAGTGGAACAGTTCGTTTCACTGCGCACAGGCGGTGACGACCGCTTGCTGGTCAGCGACATCATTGGTCGGTTTGCGGGCCGACCCTACGGCTGGCCGGATGGCGAAATTCTGCTGATACTTGGCCGGTTGGCGGCCTCAGGGCGCATCTCCTTCCATACTTCAGGCCCGTCTATGCCGCTTAATGAGGTATTCGATTACCTCAACAACAGCCGTCGACGTAGAGAAATCTCAGTACAGAAAAAGCGCCAGGTAGACGATGCCATTCTCAAGCAGGCTCGCAACCTGTCCCGTGACTTGTTTAACGCACTGGGCCCGGATGCTGAAAAAGACCTGTTCGAGTTTTACCAGAACCACTTTAATCAGTGGCTGACCAACCTGCGCAGTTATAAAAGCAAGTTAGATGTGGGTCGATTCCCCGGTAAGCGAGTCATCGAAGACGGCATCCTCACGTTGGAGCGCTTGCTGGTTAACCGCGAGAGTTTCGACTTCTTCAAAGTGGTCATCGACAACAAAAACGACTACCTGGATTTGGAAGAAGACTATCGCGATGTTCACGAGTTCTTCAGTAACCAGCTTCATAGCTGGCAACAACTGCAAACAGCGCTCTATCAGTTTGAGAAGAACCAGCAGGCACTGCGAAAGGACGAAGCGGCTCATAAGGCCCTCCTTGAACTGACCCAAATTAACCATGCAGATGCGCCTTACAATCTGCTCCATAAAGTGGCAGGGCTGATAGAAACAGTAGAGACCGTGAACACCAGAGTTGTGACAGAAAAGCGCGATCACGCGCTTGAAAGAGTAGAAGAGAAAATTCAGCAGCTACAGGCAGAAATGCTCAAGAGCGGTGTCGCCAGCTCAGATCTCAGTAATCGCTTATTACGGCCGTTGCAGTTGATCAAGGACGACCTGGAAACCGAAACCAGCATCGCCACCATCTACATGCTCCAGACCCAGACTGCACAGGATAAGCTGGATGACAGTCTGCTTGAACTGGAGCGAGCAATTCGTGCCGAGGCTGAAAAGCAGGCCAAGGCACAAAGAGATGCTCAGGAGGATGCGGGAACTTACACCAACAAGCCCTCGCAAGATGCACCATCAAAACCAGCACCGGTAGTAATGCCAAAACCCGTGGTGGACGTAAGTGCGGCAAAAGTATTCAGCAAACTAGCCAGCGGTATCTACCTAGAAAAGCAGGAGGACGTTGATCAGTTTGTCGCAGCATTAAAAGAAGAGCTGCAACAAGCCATCAAAGAAGGCCGGCGAGTACGCTTGAAGTGAGCATGCTATTTACGCTCTAAAGTCATTAGTGTGAAAAAAGTAAGAGATTTCAGCATTAGTGTAAAAAAAATCCACCAAGTGTAGAAAAGGTACGCCTTGTAAACTGCAAGGTGTACCGATGCACTTGAGGTTCTGCCTGAATCAAAGCATGACCAAGTTGCCGCACACCAAGGACTCGACCCATGAACACCGCCAACATTAAACGCTACGCCCCCAAAGCGCGTAATGCCTTTATTGCAGCCGTTACCAAACAAGCGGCCCGTTACGGCGTTACCGCCCAAGGCATAAAGCCTATCGAACAGCGGGGCGATATTACACTGATTGGCGAGCAGGCGTTCCCCAAGGCTGCTTTTCAGCCGCGCAAAGCACTGGAGCGCAGGGTAGAGCAGCTGGGCTTTGCTCAAGCGATGGACCAGGCCGCCTACAGTTGGTTTAACCGCCTGTGTGCCATTCGCTATATGGAAGTGCATGGCTACCTGGATCACGGCCGACGAGTTCTTAGTGGTGAAAAGCAAAGCTCCGCCGATGGCGAGGCCGGCACACCGCAGATTCTGCACGATTGCCTGGACATAGACCTACCAGGCCTGGACAAACAAAAAGTCAAAGACTTGAAGCTAGACGGCACCAAAGACGAAGAGCTGTATCGAGAACTCCTGCTGGCCCAGTGCCATGCATTGCACCAAGCGATGCCATTTCTGTTTGAGGCGGTAGACGACGCCACCGAATTGCTGCTACCCGACAACCTCACCAAAACCGACTCTTTAATCCGTGAGCTGGTCAGCGCCATCCCCGAAGAGGACTGGCAGGATGTAGAAATCATCGGTTGGCTGTACCAGTTCTACATCAGCGAGAAGAAAGATCAGGTGATCGGCAAAGTCGTCAAAAGCGAAGACATCCCCGCCGCTACTCAGCTGTTTACGCCCAACTGGATAGTGCAGTACCTGGTGCAAAACTCCGTAGGCCGCCAATGGCTGCAAACCTATCCGGACAGCCCGCTCAGAAACCAGATGCCATATTACATCGAACCGGGTGAGCAACCACCGGAGGTGCAGGCACAGATGGCGGAGACCGTTCCCGCGAGCATTGATCCTGAAAGCATCAAAGTACTCGACCCAGCCTGTGGTTCCGGACACATCCTGACCGAAGCCTACAAAGTGCTTAAAGCCATTTACGAAGAGCGCGGCTACCGCAGCCGGGATATTCCCCAGCTGATCCTGAAGCACAACTTGTTTGGCCTGGATATCGACGATCGGGCAGGACAGTTAGCAGGCTTCGCCCTGATGATGCTGGCCAGAGCAGACGACCGCCGACTGTTCAGCCGCGTGGCGGATGGCGACGTAACGCTCAACGTACTTTCGCTTAAGGAGACTGGACACCTTGATCTGCCGCAACTCTGGCGCGACTTGAATCTGAGTGGCGACTGGGAGCAGGGCAGCTCGCAAAGCTTGTTTGAAAGCGAACAGACCGACCTGAGCAGCGCTAGTACTGATGAGCGTTATCAGTTACTGGAGCGCACATTAGAGCGATTCACGGAAGCCAAGACGTTTGGTTCTTTGATTGAAGTTCCGGAAAATGAATCTGTACCCCTCAAAAGATTGCAGGATGAACTGGAGCAGTTGGCACAGAGCGGCGATGTCATGCAGAAGGCTGCTGCTGCAATGCTGTTGCCTTATGTTCGTCAGGCTTGGATGTTGGCTCAGCGGTACGATGCGGTGATTGCTAATCCGCCGTATATGGGTAGCAAGGGCATGAATGCTCAATTGAAGAGTTTTGCAAAAACTTTTTATCCAGATAGCAAGTCAGACCTGTTTGCGATATTTATCGAACGAGGTTTTGAATTGCTAAAACCCTACAGTTTCAATGCCATGGTCACGATGCAAAGCTGGATGTTCCTTTCATCTTACGAAAAACTGCGTGTAAAAATACTGAAGGACTCAGCCATCGAGTGCATGGTTCATATGGCGAACATGGTGATGGGTATCGCTTTTGGAACAGCCGCGACGGTGTGTACGAAAGGTGGCAGTCCCTTGACTAAGGGGGCTTATTGTTTTGTTGAGTATGAAGATATTGGAGATGATGGGCGACCTGTTCGGTTTCCGCCATTGAATGAAAGAAACTTGAATGCGGCTAAGCAAAACGAGATGGAGCAATGAATTTCTCATTTTCTGACATAGGCCCGGCCGGTGATATGGCGTTTGGCGGAAAAGTATTGCCCAAAGGGGGAGAGTAATGAGCCAGCAAGAAACGAAGGACATGGCGAAGCATTTTTATCGTGCCTCTGCGGCGGATTTTGTGAAGATTCCGGGGAAGTCCGGTGGCGCTGGGAATAACTTAACAATTCAAGCCAGGGTGTAAAAATGACTAGCGACAGTGCGCAATCAGAGCCTACAAAAATTTTGCCAGCAACAATCGAGCAAGAAGAGAAAGAACCCGTCAACATCATAAAAGTAAGGGACGATGCTGAACTAATATGTTTCAATAACTCTGAAGGCCCTGATGCAAAAGGCGAGTTTATTTTACAAGAAGGCTCAAGTGCTTTGTGGCTAGGCGATAAAAAAGAATTCGGACATAAAGAATTGCGCTCACGCATTGAGCCTTGGCTAACAGCACTATTTCAGTCTGAGCACCTATCATTGCTTGCTGGCTCTGGACTTATGCATGCCGTGCATTACATCGCAGCAGACAAGTCCGCGACGGGCATGGATAAAATCTCATTTACGGTCCAAGACGATAAAATTAATACTGCTGCAAAAAACAGTTCTGAAGCAGCAAAACGTAAAGAAGGAAATATTGAAGATCAGCTTAGAGTAGCCAATGAATTACTTCGTGGCTTAGATATCTTACAAGACCCAAAAGCTACAAAACTAAGAGAAGAATTAGAAACAGGCATGCAAAGCTTTGCGGAATCCATCCTGCAAAGCGAAGCTGGCATTATTAAAGCTGATGAAGAAAAAAGAAGGCTTGCTTTCGATACCTTAGTTACTTTTCTAATGAGCTTTGCCAGCCGTACTGGTGTGCGTGATCGTTTAAATATTTTCACCACCAACTACGACCGCCTTATTGAAGCAGGTGCAGAGCTAGCCGGCATTCACTTAATGGATCGCTTTCTTGGCAACCTAATGCCGGTATTTCGTTCTTCGCGCCTCGACTTAGACATGCATTACAGCACCCCAGGCATTCGTGGCGAGCCTCGATATTTAGAAGGTGTCGCTCGCTTCACCAAACTGCACGGCTCCGTAGACTGGTTGCAGGCTAATCATGATATTCGCCGCATGGGCTTGCCTTTTGGAGCTCCCAGCATTACGCCTTTCTTACAAACGTCCGGATCAACTGCAAGCACCGCTCATAAGCTGATGATTTATCCTAACGCAGCAAAAGATCAAGAAACCGCTAACTACCCTTATGTAGAACTATTCCGCGATTTAGCAGCAGCTATTTGCCAACCTAACAGCACCCTAGTTACTTACGGCTACAGCTTTGGTGATGAACACATCAACCGCGTTATTCGCGACATGTTGACTATTCCTTCGACACATTTAGTTATTATCTCTAGGGATGATGATATGGGTCGTATTATGGATATGTATAAAAGCCTTGGTCGCAGCTCACAAATCAGCTTATTAATTGGTCCAGCCTTAGCTGACATTAGCAATCTCACTAAATACTATTTGCCCAAATCCGCCATCGATAAAACCACCTCGCGCATGAGTGAGCTACTCAAGCAACGACTTGGTAGCAGTGATTCTGTAACTAACGCAGCGACGGAGCCGAGTAATTTATGAGCATTACACCGCTGTCGTATACCGACTCTTTACGCATCGGCACCATTGATTTTGTTTCACCTGATGAAATCAAGGTATTGCTCGATATTGAAGCCCCCGATGGCACGGCACTAAATACCGGCACGCCCCGCTCATTCCCACGGGTTAATAGCTATGTGTTGCTGCCCAGTGATAACGGCTACTTAGTCGGCCAAGTGGAATGGATCACCATTGAGCGCTCGCAATACCCAAAACGCACAGGTATGCAGGATTTTGGCTTGGTGGACTTACCCTACCCTTTACGCAAAATGAGCCTAAACCCACTGGGTACGTTGTCTTACAAAGATGATGATACCAATGGTAATCAGCGTTACGAGTTTAAGCGTGGTGTATCTAGCTTTCCCACAGTAGGCGCTCCCGTATTACTGCCAACTAAAAGCCAACTACGCGACATTGTGGAATCAGGCGAAAACCGCCGCGTTAAAATTGGCACCAGCCCTTTAGCCGAGGGCGCAGAGGTAATGATTGACCCCGACCGCTTGTTTGGCCGTCACTTAGCCGTGCTAGGTAATACGGGTAGTGGTAAATCTTGTTCAGTAGCTGGGTTAATCCGCTGGTCGTTAGAAGCTGCTAAGAAGAAGCGTGGTACTGAACCTAATGCTCGGTTTATTGTGCTGGATCCTAATGGCGAGTACGCCAACACCTTTAAAGGCATGACCAGTGCACGAGTATTTGCAGTTGAACCTAGTGAAGGTGTTGAGCAGCTACAAGTTCCGTCATGGTTTTGGAATAGTGCTGAATGGAGTGCATTCTCACAGGCGAAAGAAGGTGTGCAACGTCCATTATTGCGTAGAGCTTTGCGTAGCATTAAAGCTGGTAAAAAAGCTAAAACAACGTCAAAAGAAGAAAGTTTAATAGCTTTGCGTAAATACTTAACTTACAGACTTGCTTCTATTCAAATGTCATTGCAAACAGGAGGCATACAAGATGAATCGACCAAATTTGGTTACCAACTAAAAACAATAAAAGAAGATTTGGAAGAAAAGTTAGTAGAGCTAAATGATAATAATCTAAGCGAAATAATTTATTCAATTGAAAGTGCTTTAGATGAAGTTTTTAATAGTTTTAGAAAAAACGGTGAGAAAATAGAATACTACCAATCTTTTAAAGAATCTTTAGTTACACCAATAATTAACAACATTAACAAGTCACTAGAAACCCTTGGTGGCGCGACTTCTATTGAAGAGCTAAATGAAGACAGTCCAATTCCTTTCGATGGATCTGACCTCGTAATTCATTTAGAAGAAATAGCCAAAATAGAAAATGCTACTCAGTTCACTTCATTTCTCGTAAACCGCATTAGTACATTGCTATCAGACTCTCGCTTATCATCTATTGCTAGTAACACTGAAAATATAACACTTGAAAGCTGGCTTAACGATTATATAGGCGACAATAAAGCCTCTAACGGTTCCGTCACTGTCATCGACCTATCACTTGTTCCCGCAGAAGTCGTTCATATTATCACTGCCGTAATTTCCCGTATGACGCTAGAATCCTTGCAGCGTTATCGCCGTGAGCACAAGGGTAAAACCCTACCAACAGTGCTAGTAATGGAAGAGGCCCACACTTTCGTAAAACGCTACAAAGACGACGGTGAAAATCAAAGCTCAGCGGCTATTTGCTGCCAAGTGTTTGAAAAAATTGCTCGTGAAGGCCGCAAGTTTGGTTTAGGTATGGTGCTGTCTTCACAGCGGCCTAGCGAGCTTTCGCCTACGGTCTTATCTCAGTGCAACAGCTATCTACTACATCGCATCAGTAACGACCGCGACCAAGAGCTTGTACACAAGCTAGTACCCGATAATCTGCGCGGTTTATTACGCGACTTACCTTCTCTGCCAGCACGCAATGCTATTTTATTAGGTTGGGCTTCTGAACTACCTGTACTGGTAGAAATGAATCATTTACCTGATGAACATAGACCCAAATCAGATGATCCTGATTTCTGGGCGGTATGGTCTGGCGAAGGTTTAGAAGAAGATGAAGACGGAAAGCCTGTAGAGCGAGAGGTTGACTGGAAAACAATCGCTGATAAATGGCAGCAACTTGATGATGCATCAACCAGCGAACCAGAATCACAGCCAAACGCAAACCCCGTCGAAGAATCAAATAGCACGGCAGAGGAGGGCGATGATGATATTCCGTTCTGATTTATATAGAGAGATAATCCTATTTAAACGCCATCAATTTGTTGCTGAAAATTTGCTGCACCAACTTAAAACGCAGCCTAGCCCAATTCAACAAGGACCTGCTCAATGAGTGAGCAAAAAATCACAGGTATGAACCAACACTTTTACCGCGCATCGGCAACGGAATTTATGAAGATTCCGGGAAGTCCAATTGCGTATTGGGTAAGTGATAAAGCGCGTAACGCTTTTCAAAAAAGCGATAAAATTAGCAACTTTGCTCAAGGGTCGGTTGGTCTACAAACGGGAAATAATGATAGTTTTATTCGCCGTTGGCATGAAGTGTGTATTGATAATACTGATTTTTCATGTAGTAAAAAAAGCGATGTGTTACTTAATAATAGAAAGTGGGTGCCTTATAATAAAGGAGGAGAATATAGAAAGTGGTATGGAAATCATGATTATGTGGTTAATTGGAAGAATGACGGAAAAGAAATAGCTGATTTTATACCTAAATCAGTTATTAGGAATCCCAAAAATTATTTTAAAGAGTCTATAAGTTGGTCAGACGTTACTTCTGGAATGACTGCGTTTAGATTTTTTCCTAAAGGGTTTATTTATGATGTAACTGGAATGTCTGCTCATAATGATGATAAAGAATCATTACTGAAGGTATTGGCATTATGCAATAGCAAAATAGTAAGTTGGATTACTAAATCTTTAAATCCAACGCTGCATTTTCAAGTAGGTAATTATTCATCACTTCCTTACTTGAATCACGCTATAGAAACAATAGATACTTCATATGTTAGTAAAATAATCGATGTCATAAAAAAAGACTGGAATAGCTACGAACGCTCTTGGGATTTCCAATTGCTCCCCATTCTATTGGCTTCAACTGAATCAGCTTCAACTTTAGAATCCAGTTACACCACTTGGATCACCCAAAACCAGAACACCATCGCCGAGATGAAGCACCTAGAAGAAGAAAATAACCGTCTATTTATCGACGCCTATGGTCTGCAAGATGAGCTAACTCCTGACGTACCGCTCAAGGAAATCACCCTCACCTGCAACCCGTATTACCGTTATGGCGGCGATCTCAGCGAGCAAGAACGCGAAGAGCGCCTGCAAAGCGACACCATTGCCGAACTGATCAGCTATGCCATTGGCGGCATGATGGGCCGCTACTCACTGGACAAACCGGGCCTGATCCTCGCCAGCCAAGGCGAAACACTTCAAGATTTTCTAGCGCAGATTCCATCACCAAGTTTTGCACCAGATGAAAATGCCATCCTGCCGCTCACCGACCAAGAGTGGTTTCCCGACGACGCCACCAACCGTTTCCGTGAATTTATTCGCACAGTCTGGGGCGAAGAACACTTACAGGAAAACCTCGATTTCGTCGCCGAAAGCCTCTGCTTACACGCTATCAAATCTAAGCGTGGCGAGTCCGCTTTGGACACCATCCGCCGCTACCTGAGCACCCAGTTCTACAAAGACCACCTACGCACCTACAAAAAGCGCCCAATCTACTGGCTGTTCAGCTCCGGCAAACAAAAAGCCTTTGAGTGCTTGGTGTACCTGCACCGCTATAACGAGAGCACGCTGGCGCGCATGCGCACCGAGTACGTCATCCCCCTCAGCGCCAAGCTCAATGCCTATGCAGACAAGCTAGAGCAAGACATAGACGCCAGCACTTTCACCGCAGAAACCAAGCGCCTGGAAAAACAAGTCGCCACCCTACACAAACAACAAACCGAACTCGCCGAATTCGACGAAAAACTCCGCCACTACGCCGACCAACGCATCAGCCTGGATCTGGATGATGGGGTGAAGGTGAATTATGGGAAGTTTGGGGATTTGTTGGCGCAAGTTAAGGACGTGACTGGGGAAAAGCCAGTTGTTCAGTGATGGGGCGATAGGTTAAAAATATACGTTTGCTTGGGGATACGGCCCGGGCAAGGTAACGAGTGGAAATCTCATGATTACGACTATTCACATAGATAACTTCAAATCCCTAGGAGATTTCAGGGTGAGCTTTACCAAATTCAGTTGTCTGGTCGGCTTGAATGGTGCCGGTAAGTCAACGGTACTCCAGGCAATGGATTTTCTCTCACAGCTCATGCGTGGTGACCTGGATAGTTGGCTAAGTGAGCGGTCCTGGGCAAAAGCAGACCTAAATTCCAAGCTTTCCGCGCGTCTGAATATCGAATTCGAAGTCACCCTGCAGTTGGACTCCTTGGGCGAGTTTGTTTGGAGTGGAAGCGTTAACAGAAACTCTCTCCATTGCAAAACTGAAGCGGTTTTGCTCAATGGGGAGCTTCTGCTGAAGGTACAGGAAGGCGAGTGTACCCTTCGCGCAAATGACGGCGGCAAGGCAGATAAGTTCAAGGTGGTTTTTGAGTATCAGGGGTCCATTTTATCTCAACTTAAAGAAAGCCAAATCAAGGGCCCGTTGCTGGTATTGCGCAATGAACTGCTGAAAGTGCATTCGCTGGATCTGTTGTCTCCGGCGCAGCAGCATAGCAACGATGTAGTGTCGGGTTTGATGGCGGCTCTCTCGCAACTGGACTCAAACCAGCATTTTTTGATTTTTGATGAGATTGAAAATGGCATTAACCCAGAACTGGTCGAGTTTTTGGTTGATGCGCTGGTAGGTAGCAAACACCAGGTGTTGGTGACAACGCACAGCCCGCTGATCCTGAATTACCTGGAAGATAACATTGCCACAAAGGGTGTGATCTATCTCTACAAAACCCCTAAAGGCGCAACCCAGGCAATACCGCTTTTCTCGATCCCTTCCATGGCTGAAAAGCTTTCTGTGATGGGGCCAGGGGAAGTGTTTGTAGATACCCACCTGTCTGAACTCGCTGCGGAAATCAGCGAAATGGACGGTGGTGAGTGATGCCTAACCCAAAGTCAGAGGCGTGGCTTTTGTGTGCGGTAAAACCAAAGTCTCTTTATCAACACTGCGATGCGCTTGAAGATGCGGTTGTGCGAGCGGCTGCAATCAGGCGCTGAGTTGTCAGGACTAAGGGTTCACGCGCCATTGTGAAGTGAACTCAAAGCACAATGTTGTCTCGCTCATTACTGGAAAACTAAAACGATAAATAGGAAAAAACATGGAAGAAACGACCCCAGCAGTCGATGCCATCGTCGTCACTGTCACCCTTCTTATTTTCTTCACTCCGGTCGTGATCGCGTGGCTTTCCAGGCGTAGCCGAAACGCCATGAAGAAAATGCTGGCTACGGCAATGGTGGACTTGAAAAAGGCCAAAGAGAAGAAGAAAGAAGCCGAGCAATACAGCGCTGACCTCGATGCCAAGTACAAGCCAATTACCGATATGGAACAGCACGCGCGGCTGTTACTTGGTAAAGCAGAAATGCAGGCACGGGCGATCAAGAGTGACGCGGAGCGCGTGTACTCGGAAGCTGAGCAAAAGCTGGGGGCGGCGGAAGAGGAAGCCAGCCATATTAGTACTGAAGCAAAGGCCGCTCTCAAAGATGCAAAATTGAGAGCTGAACAAATTGAGGCAGACGGTCGAGGGGAGTCGGAGAGGTTGCTCGATTTTGCGAGGCGTCAGGCTGAGGAAGTGGCTGGGGATGCACTGGCTGCCAAGGGTAAGGCCGATTTGTATGAAGCCACGGTGGTGGCCATGCGCAATACCATTCAGGGGTATAAAGACGACTATATCATTCCAAACCATGCGGTTTTGGATGAGCTGGCGGACGAATACAGCCATAAGGAAGCGGGCGAGGAATTAAAGCGGGCCCGGAAGCGCGTTCGGGATATGGTGAAACACGGCTATGCCGGTGCTTGTGATTATGCGGAGGCGAACCGCCGGGCCTTTGCGATCCACTTCGCGGTGGATGCCTTCAACGGTAAAGTTGATTCGGCCCTGGCCAAGGTAAAGCACGACAATTACGGCAAGATCAAACAGGAAGTTCTGGATGCCTTTGCTCTGGTGAA
>Ga0209414_1001138_pt1 | contig 12745 bp, 5 predicted proteins | sample LakVidmifraction_4_FD_181154 | JGI IMG/M metagenome (GOLD analysis project Ga0209414, IMG submission 181154) | Hypersaline microbial communities from Lake Vida, Antarctica - Brine Hole Two &gt;0.2 micron (SPAdes) (version 2) | ecosystem: Environmental > Aquatic > Non-marine Saline and Alkaline >... | reverse complement strand
ATGGGATGCCGGGCTGATCCTGAAACATTATTCGGCGCAGATTATCGAGGTAATCACGCTAATATCATGCGACTCTTCTATACTATACCCCGTGAACGGTTACATTTCGTGATACGAGTGTTAGCGTTTATGCGTGGCCTTGTCATTTTTCCAGCCGGACCCGGTAAAGTTCAAACGTCCCGGCGGCGTATGGCTGCAGGCCTCCACTCTTGGGCACCAGGGAGAAGGTCACACGCTCCGTTGCAAATCCCGGGGTCAGCGTAATCGCATAATCTTTCCATTCCGACGAGATTGGAATACTCTCCCATGGCTTCGCCCCACCCCAGGTGCGCAGCACCGTCAGGAATCCGGCACCTTCCAGAGAACGCGCCATAAAATGAAGGGTGAATGGTTCTCCTTTGGAAATTGTTCGCGGTAGAGTATACAATGCCCCGGCGTGCTGGCTCCAGGCGCCGCTGTGAAACAGCCCGGACAAGTTCACCCTCAGGACGCGCCCGGCAAAGCCGTCCTCCCCTGGGTCTGCGGCCCGCCATTTCAAAAATTCCGGAGCCAAAACCCACTTGCGAATGGCACCATCTTCGATCATCGGTTTCTGGGCGCTCCACGCCAATTGCTCGACCGGAACGTCATTCCCGGCAACACGCATAGTCAGCGAAGCGACAATCAACAATGCGATGCCGACTTTGCCGCCACAGGTTCTATTCCGATATTTCATGTGTCCTCCAGTTCAAAAGTGCTGTGGTCTACCCAGGTATAGCGGCCCCAGGTGAACCAACTCAAGATTGGGTTCTCTTTTTGGCGGGTGACGAGAATGTGGATATTTTTCATTGCGTTGTGGGTGCGGGTAGGGGGGGGGGATACAGTGCGGTGGATGGGACGTGCAGTCGTTCCTGCGTGCGACTTTGCCACATCAGGTGAATGCCCGATTCGCCTTCACTGTGGCTGAATTCAATGCGCAAGGGATAGCGCTGCCCGGCATTGAGCTCGATCGGACGGCTGGCGTTGCGCCGACACGGGAAATTCCGGTCAATCCTCGCGCTTCGGCAGTTGGCGGTTCCATCATCATCAATGACCCATTCATCGCCGAGCCAAACCCGGACCTTTGCCTGCAAATCCGTTTCGACAATCAGCCGATAGGGTTCGGTGAAGCGGGGTTCGATTTCTCCTGTCCAGCGCACGCTGAAGCCATCCGCAGGCACCCCCTCGACAGGAGATCCTTGTCCCCAGGTTGCGCGAATCAGGCCGTCGGTGAGTCGTGGTGAGGCTTCGAACCAGATTTGCGGATCCACCTGCGTGACGATGGGGTTTCCAGCCAAATCAGGATTGGCAAAATACGCTGCCTGCAAGCCTGTGCCCTTTTGCGCCGCAGCCGAGGGAACGCTTTTGAGTTCGATCTTTCCACGCTGCCGCTGCCAATTATCCCAGCCATCAATGCGGAAGACCGGCGAGGAGGAGCGCCCCTGCATGGAGTAATAGACCGATCCATCGGAATACGACCAGAGTCCGTTGAAGTTCTGATCATACTCCAAAAGACTATCCGCGTGATCATTCCAGTAATCGTAAACCCAGGATGGATATCCGTCATCGGGCCAGGATTCCATCAGGTTGCCTGCGTAAAGTCCGTCCTCCGCCCAGATGGAAGTGGGTATGCCATAACGATCTCTTACGACCATATTGCCGCACACCGGACCGAGTAATCCGTACGCACAGGTGAAGCGCCCGCGACCACCGATGTGGCGTCCCACCACCCAGGCAGCCTCGCCATCCGCATTCCATTTTACGAGCCGGTCTGACCCGCCGTAGAACTCGGGCCAAAAGCCTCCCTGTCGGTCTTCATTGGCTGCACCATGCCCACGAATCAGTTCCCAGGTCTCCCCATCGTCACCCCGCAGGAGTGCAATAGTTGACGGTCTGGTCCCATAAGCCTCCTGATTAAAAACCTGTTCCGGCCAGGTGGCTTCTGACTGCGTTCTGCCGTTGAGATCCCAGCGTGGCGGCGTGGCGGGATCTGCCGCGTTGAGGTTGGAAATCGTCACCCAAGCGCTCTTTGTCGAAGCATCTCCCAGCGTTAAGGTCCAGTCTTTGGCCACATCCAGATTGAATCCCCAGGGGAAATTATAAGCGCCGAAAGTGACTTCGGACGACGCCAGGATGCCATCGCCATTGTCATCGCTCCACACAAAACCGTTTGGCTTGGACGTCAGCTCCTGCAACGCCATGGCCTCGCTCCAGAGGGGTGGTAGATTTTTACGCAGGTCCATTCGTCCCAGCATCGCCCGGGGAATCAGTTTGCCATTTTTTCGATCAATCTCATAAGCGGCAATCCCGGCATTGGGATTGATGAAGACATGCCAGAGGCGTCCGCCATGCCGCCGCAGTTCCCATTTTTCGCTTTGCAGGACCGGGAAAATACCGCAGGTATCAGGCTCGGCAAAGGTCTCGAGCATTTTCCAGGTTCCTGCTTTGTGATCCATTCGCACGAGAGCCAGTGACTTCTCACCCCCTTCAATCACACCCAGGGTGGGGGCTTCCGGATCCAGCGAGGCACAATGCCCCCATCGCTGCCCGCCAAACCATTCCGCCACGAGCTTGCCCTTGCCATCAAAACGAGCCGTGCGACGAATCCGGAGCTCCGTGACGAGAAATCCGCCCTCGCCATCTGGAGCCAGATCGCATACATCCAGAAAGTTTTCACCATGCCATGGACCAAATTCCCGGCCACCTGCACGACCGAAGCGGCGTACAACTTTTCCAGTCCGAGTCACGCGGACGATCTGCTGGGTTCCGCCTTCGGCGATGAGAAAATTTCCCGATTTGGCATCCCAGGCGATGGCTTGGGGCGCGTCGAGTTGCGTTTCCTTCCAGACCTTCTCGGGCTCGCCGTCACGCTGCCAGCGCACGACCCCATCGGAGGTGACAATCCACGCGACCCCGTCGGCGTCCATGGTGATCCCGTCCGGAGCGGGCAAATTGGCCGATGCCATTTCCCGTCCGTCTTTCAGGTCGATCCAGCGCACGCGGTCATGCGTGCGATAGCTAATCACCGCTACGCCATCATGAGCGGCGATTCTGACATTATGAATCCACCCCCACGGCGCTGGAGCCGGGTCAATCGCGGCTTGGAAGCCATTGATGAATCCTCCATCCAAGGTCGAAAGCACATTCAGCCTCAATCCATTTCCATTCGGATGGGCAAGCATGACCAATCGACCAGCACCATCCGTCGCCATGGCTTCCGGCGCATTTGCATACTTGTCTTTATACGTCAAGGTCCATCGGCGGGTGCCATCTGGATAAAGTGCGAGCAACAGCCCCGTCCCTTCACTGTGTGGGAATCCGATGTAATAACCATCCTTGTCAGAAGCCACGGATTCGGGGCCACGGTGGTTGCCACCCCAGGCCCGTGCGGCACCTTCAGGATGACTCACGCCAAGATTGGCCACGAGCGTCGCCACGAAAGGTTGGCGTGTGAGCACCCTCCACTCGTAATCTCCCGGCGTCATGGGGTTTCCCAGCTCATCCAGTCCATCCCAGGCGAGCCACATTTTTCCCGCCTCCATTTTATCGCCGAAGATCAAGTTGCGGAGCAATCGGCCCTCTGGGTCGTAGATGCCCGCAGAAACCAGACCTGAATTTACCAACGTTACCTGCGCTTTTGCAATGGAAGCGGGAACCGGCAAGGGAACGTCCCCCACCGTGATTCTGGAACGCGTGGCAAGGTCTGAAATCTGTGTCGATAGATCCGCCGCTGCATACACGCCGGGAGGGATTTCTGCACCTGCAATCGTCAATGAATCACAAATAATGGAGACGCCATCGCATTCGAGGCGGGCGTTGGCTTCGATGTTCAGTTTTCCAACTGCCAGTACTTCACTCCCTTGCCCGGCCGTGCTCGACCAACGATCCACCAAACGAATATCTGCGGGATACTCTCCACCCACTCTCAAAACCCCGATTTTCAGATCCTCGCCGTTTGACCACACTTCCCAATCGGTTTGGCCGGTTTGATATCGGTTATTGGCAATTTCAATAACCAGCTCACGGGTATCCCAGCGATGGAGCGGGCCGATCGTTCTGCCAAATTGTGCGTTATGGGGTGAGAGTGCCTGCTGGCCCTGGGTGTGCCAGAGGAGTTGACCGGCTCCCCGCAAATAAAGGAGCGTGCTTTGCTCTACGCGTCCCTGAGCAGACGGACGCACGATACTTCCGGGCGCAGGCGTGAAACCCGAATACCAGATCCCGTACTCGCCCGCATCGAAGTCATGAAATGCCAACACCCCGCCATTGAAATTGATTCCACCGTAACTGCTGTATCCGCCATGGACCGACGCATCGATGACCCCGCCGTGCAGAGCCAGGGTGTGGCCATTCAAATCAACTTCACGAATGTCGCTCGTGGCATTGCTGTTCTTAAATCGAAGATGCGCAATGTTATATCCGCCTGTGTGGATTTGAGCAAGCAAGTCCACGTCTGCCTGCAAGATGAGACGATGCGCGGCTTCCGTCCCGGTTTCGCGAGCCAAGCGCTCAAAACTGATGGCGTTGAACCGGAGGTGTTGATGCGAATCCTCCCCAGGTCCTTCGCCACCCAGATAGGCGACGGTCGCTAGCGATGTTGCCAAACGCGGCGGGCCACCGTCGAACCGCAGCTTTACGCCAACCTCGCCTGCCGCGTTACCGAAATCTCCCGCCGCGAAAAGCGATCCACCCCGCCCCGCCTCATCCATGGTCACGGACCGAAACTGCCGATCCGGCGGCCAGGCAACCTTAGCCGCTGCGGGCAGAAGCACACTGACCCCCGGGCTCGCCGGCCAGTCCTGATACACACGGCTGGGATCGTCTAGGACATAGAGTTGCGTCTCCGCTTGGACAGATGAAATCGCGGACATCAATCCCACCGCAAATAGCACCAGACACAGAGAAGCAAAACAATCGAAAAAAGGCCCATTTTCTAACTTTATTGGATGGCTGTATTTCGCCTTAATTCTGATGTTTCGCTGCCGGGAAGTAGTAGCCGTTATAATCGCTGGTCCAGTGCCGTTTGGATCCTTGCTGAACCAACTAGTGTATCCTGCATGACCTTTGCAGTCTGTCTGAACAAATTGAGGTGCCATAAGCTTCAACATTGGAAAAAGTTCTTTTTTGCTACATCTAGTACCCAGCTTGTCATCCTTTTCCACAGCATGCAAATCATAATGTAATCCAAATACATTGTTTTATCGTGCCATTGATCTTTATACATAATTAATACTCCTATTTTTTTTACACCAATACATATTCGTGTTGGAGAGGAATATTCCTATCATTTATGTATCATCTGAACTGAGCATAAGACCAGATTCTCTGCGTAAGGCAATCAGCCGTCATGTCCTGTTTGCCAGCTAAGCTGATTTCGTCCAGTTTTCTTGATATCAACACGTAGGTTACTTAAACACCTTTGCCACACTTTCCCCTGCCGGCTTGAAGTCGCCATTGACATCCATAATAGAGGTGTTGGCCATGCAGGGGAAACAATCGTGGCCCATCCACAAAATGACCCCGCCGCAGCGGGGAAAGCGCGACTTGCATATGCGCACAGCGTGTTTGAGAGCGTCGGCTTGCCGGGTCTGACTCCATGTCACGAACGCCTCGATGTCTGACGGTTCCCGTCCCTGCTCCGCGAGGAACGCATCCCACTGCAACCACCACGAAAACCGCCGCCACAACGGATTCTCCGCCGAGGCAGGAAGCACGTCAGCCCCATCGGCAGCCATTCGAATGACCTCAACAGGACTAGCCCCCGGCACACCCATCTCAGAGCGAAAAAGGGCATCATCCTGTTCCCAATAGCCATCCGCTGCCACATTCCAGGGACCGTGTACGTCCCAATGGAGTCCCTGACTAAACGCATTCGCATCCGCAATGAAGCGGGGGCCGGACGAACTGGTCGGTAAAAACCGATGCGTGGGGTCTATCTCTTCAACAACCTGTTTGAGGCGAGCCATCATGGGATGAGAATTGTTGACGGGGCGTCCGATGCCAACCTTGCCATTCTCTCCTCCCTGCAGCTCGTTGCCACCGCACCAGATCAACAGCGAGACGTGGTGCTGCCGACGGATTATGTACGAACGGGCGACTCGCTCCATCTCGTCAATCACGGTCTCGTCTTCCGGTGGCCAGTTGTCCATACCCGAGGAGGACAGGGGAAATTCCTGCCACACCATTAGCCCCAGCTCATCGCAAAGCGAATAGAAGAATTCCTTCTCCAGTACCGCCCCACCCCACACTCGGAGGATGTTGCAGCCCATGTCGCGATAGGCTGTCAGGCGCTTACGGTAGTCCTCTTCGGTCACATCTGCGAAGTTTGGCAGGATGGGTGTCCAGTTGACCCCTTGCAGAAAAACGGGTCTCCCGTTCATCACACAGAGCCAAGGATCGGCTTCAGGTGGCGCGCCATCGCACGGCTGCCATTCGACAGATTTGAATCCAACACGCCAGGTTCTAGCATCGCTCCCATCCCCTGCTTCACAGGTAACCGTGTAGAGCGGCTGGGCGCCATGTCCATTGGGCCACCAACGCTGCACAGGCAGGTCGGACCAGGTCACGGCATTGTCAAAGCCATCCTCCCGGATGACCTGGTCACCGTCACTCACCGTCAATCGCACATCTTCACCGGTGCCTGCAATATGGAGACTGCCACCCTCCGTCCAGCAGCGAGCAGATGCCAAGGCTGAAACAGGGCCGACCTGCACCGTGATCCGATCCCAGATTCCTATCTGCACCAGACGCGGACACCAGTCCCAGGTGTAGTTGAAACGCGGCTTGAAATCGCGAATCTCGGACGTAAACCCATACTGCCCCAGCCAACGCGGCGGGCAGTCAAAAACAATCTGCAACCGGTTGCCGGTCGACTTGATCGCCGCAGTCAGATCAAAGAAATGAGGAATAAAGCTATTGGCAAATCGACCGACCTCCTGACCGTTCAAAAAAGCCCATCCTGATCCATCCAACCCCAAGCACTCAGCACGGCACTCCTGTCCTTCTTCAAGCCAGTCGTCAGGCAGAACCGTCTCATACATCCAGTGCCGATGCTCCACCCACTCGCACTCACGAGAGTTCATCCCCAGATTCCAGTCGGGCAGCAACCCTGCATCACGCAACGCGCCCTGCACGGATCTGGGAACGCCGGTCGGAATGGGCGTCAGTTCCGAACTCAGGGCCTCCCCCGTCTCCATGGAAACACCCCACTTCCACTGAAACGGCGTAAACCCCTGCAACTGCCATGACAGGACCGATAGGTCATACAAGTCCGTTGCTTTACTCATAGCGGCACCCTCCGTCAGTTGAGCCTCGAGCTGCACCCCTCCGGCCTGCGCATTCCAGACTGCACCTGCACCGGACGACATAACATCCGCCACGGCATGTTCGGCGCCCACCGTTATCGACGGGGCTTGAAAGCGTAACCCCAGTTCCTCAATAGGACTGGCTATTTTCAGTGTTTCATTCATTATTTGTATCCTTTGTTCTTGGGTATTCTAAAATGAAAATTTATCGGAAGAAATACCATGAATCTCTCGATAATCTGTGAATTTTTCTACTGAATATTTTTCCAACAGAAACTTTAAAGATTTCATTTGTGGAACCAATATGTCTTGGTCAAAGTTTACCCCTGGCCACATTTCCAATAAATGACCAACAAGGAGATGACAAGGATTTCCAATCTGATTTGGGTATCTAGTCATCAAATTTTCAAGACTTTGCATTAGTTTCATTTCTTCCGATGCTATATCATGAACAATCGTCATATACAACGAACTCTTTACATGTCCCTCTTGGAAGTCCCACTTGGCTTTACCCAACAAAACATAATTAACTATCGAACAGCAATTTAAGTAGTAAATTTCAAAAGAACCTTTTTCTAAATTTGCAAGTTCATTGAGTGGATTTAATTTGGAAATAACCTCCCACGCTCTTTGAAGAGATGTCTTCGCAGGTAACAATACATCAAGCAACAATGGAATACTTATCTCACTGATCAAATTAAACGGAACAAACCAGTTAATTCCGACAATTCTCCTTATGTGCGAAGCCTTAATATTCATTCAGTATTCCTTTTCGCTCTGCCGTATGATCTTCAACGAAATAAAATCACACCCTTCACCTATTTCCGAACTCCAACATAGGTGGTACCTTCGTGGAGAAAGATGCTCACCGTTCCGCCCGCTTTGGCGTCGTCCCAGATCAACCGTGCAGGTTCGGCCTGAACCATCTCTTGCAGGAACTGCCGATGATCGCCTTCCCAGCGAAGGCCATAGTATGCATCGACGGGGGGTTCCGACGCGCTTTCAAAAATGAGTTCAATCCGGCCCCGTTCTCCGATTTCCACGTTGGCATCTGCCGCAAGGTCCAGCCCCGACGATTGCCCGAAAAGCCGAATGACGACGCGACCCAATCCCTCCGAATGGGTGGCCCCACCGGTGCCAAGAAGGAATTGCCCTGAAACCGATACATGCGTCCCGGAGAGGTCGAGAAGTCCCTCGGCTAAACCGCCATCGGAGGGGGTTTTCGCGATACTGAGATCCCGGACGGTAACCGTGCCAGTGGGCAAATATACCTCTCCTCGAGCGGTATAGCCACTGACTGTCTGCACCGCACTCTCACGTAGGGCGATGGCCATGTGGTCGACATCCATCCACACCTCGTCCATGCCTCGCAAGTCGAGCATGCCTAAACTGCGCACACCCCATGGATTGACCCCGCGTTGTCCGACGGTCAGGTTGTTCAAATAAGCAATGAAATCACCGCCCTCCCCCGCGATCAAGCTACCATTGGAATCCGCGCCCAAACGCGAACTTTGCGAGGCCATCTTAAACGAGGCCCTGGCTTCCGGTCCCACACCCAGACGCACCTTTACTCCATCCGGCAAGCGCTCATCGCCGACCATGCCGATCCGGCCGTAGCCGCCACTGTTTCCGATTTCAAGCGATTGAGTGATCACCAGTTCCCGGAGTCCAGTAGCTTCCGACAGCAAAATGCGTCCCACCGCGTTGTCCTCCCGTCCGATAAAGAGCGTTTCGACTCGAATTTGGCCGTTCACCAAGCGCGCCCCCTGCAGATCCAACACCCCTTCCACACTGCGTAGATTGTATATGCATTGCCCAACGATCATCCTAGAGAGACCGGTCAAATCCAGCTCCACATTATCAAACGCGAGCGAACCGGACAGGTGAGAACCGTCGAGCAACGGAACCTCCATTCCAGCGACATAGATCTCTTTGTTTACCCGCATCTGACCGTTCTTAAAGATCACGTCGGCGTTGCCCAAATCGAGCTTCAATTTGTTCACGTTTCCTCCATCTCTGCGTGCAACCTCTAGATAATCGATCTCCAACATGTGTCCATTCAGGTCGAATACCTGTTCAAAATCGCCGCCGGGCCCATCGTGGGGATTGCGAATGCTCAAGCGATCGAGGACACAGTCAAGGGGCAAGGTAACCGTCCCACCCGGATCTTGCGGCGAGAATAAGGGGCGCTCCTCCTTTACTCCACGCTCCACCGGATACAGCGCATCCTGAGGTACCGGGGTCAACTCCGAGAACGGAGTGGACCATAGCAAGCGTACTTTGCCGGCGTCTTCCGGCACTTTAGTGAGGTCCAACTGTATTGGCAGATGCTGTTGCGAGCACTGAATCGAAGTGGAAATCGGTGCCCCCGCTGTCCCTCCCTCGGCGGAATGGCGTGCAACGTGCAGGGAATGGTCCATCCAGAGGTGAACCCCGTTATCCGTCTCGATTACAAACGTATATTCCATCCCCGATCCGTCGATCTCGATGGCATCATCGACCACAAATTTATCCAGATAGACATAGGTATCGCTGGTAGCCGGATTGCGCGTTGCCCGCCAGCCGGCTCCGACCACTTTCAATTCATGATCCGCTAGGGGCAATCCACTTCGCTCAAAAAGAGTGACCCCCAGCTGGACTTCCGGGCTGTAGGTATCGATATTCTCCGCCACCTTTTCGCCATCGAGGTAGACCTCCAGATATCCCTGATTGGGTCCGGTGCTTCCGACCGCCCGAATCGAGTTGCCGCGAAAGCGTAAAGTCGCGGCGGCATGTGCACGAGTTCCGTAAAGCCTTTCCTGATACGCACCCGCCTGGTACTTCGGGCCCCAGGGCCCGTCAAAGGCCACACCGTATTCCGGCAGGACGGTTCCTCGCCAACTGACCACGTACGTTCCCGGATCCATGATCCCGCTGGCTTCCGGTGCCGCCTGCCCCCAGTCAAAATCGATAGACAGATCGATCCGGACCGTGCTCGGCTCGGTCGCTTGCGGCGTCTCGAAATAGCGGGCGGTCAAACCCTGCCCCTGATGGCTAGGTCGGGCCTCGTCCACGAGGATATGGCCGCTCTGGCGTTTCCATCCGTCCCAACCGGTCACCCGATAGACGCGAATCTCATTTTCCCAGTTGCCGAAGAAAAGCACGTCGCCGTTGGGCAGCGTATGGACTGCGGCATGGCAGAGCTCTCCGCTCAATTGATACCAATAATCGGCGATGCCATCCAAGTCTGGTTGATCCATAATGCCCCCCACATAGAGGCCATCCCGATCCCATATATAGGTGACTGCCAAATTGCTCATATTCCAACCGCCATCGAAATCGTAGGCGATCACGCAGTCGTGGGCGACTCCTGCGATGCCGCGAAAATTATGATGGATATACCCAGGCATGTGCCCCTGCTCACTCACGGTCCACTTTGATAGGCCTGCCGCATCCCAGCGGTGCATGAAGGAATCATCGCTACTTCCCCAACTTACAGTCCAGCTGTTAAACCCCCCGAAGAGATCACCGGTCGCCGTATCACTAAAGAGGAACGCCGACCAACGGGTGTCCTGATGACGGTCGGGTCGAAAACGCAAAGGAACTTCCGTGAAGACATTGTCTTCGAATACCCCATAGATCGGAGCACCCACAGCATTCCATTCCTCCACACCCAGCTTCCGCACCTCGAAAGGCTCAGGCGCATTCGGCCAGCCAAATGAAAAGTAATTAAAATCCCTGTCGACCACGGGCTGTAATCTGCTGCCGATCCCTTGCGTGTAGAAGGTAAACTCCTCCTCTTGTGGAATCCCGTCCCCAGTAGTGTCGTTCCATTGGAAGGATTTTTTACCCGCGCCCCATTCATGGATGAACTCTGGAGACCCGCCGCCGATGTCAGCCATGATTGTGACCGGAACCAATTGCCAATTTTCCTCGTCAATTTTCAGAATGGTGGGCTGTTTTTCCAGGACGAGGTACTTCGTTCCCTCGTGTTCTTGAATTCCGAAATAGCCACCTTCGTTCCAACTATCACCCACTAACCCTGTGGCCAAATGGCTGTACTGGTAGGTCGAATGAACCTCCCAGGTGCCTGCATCATAGTCTACGAGAACCCGCATGACCCAACCATAACCCGACCCCATCCAGACCACATTCGGATTGTCCGGCTCGGGTTCACCGTGGGGTGCCCAACGCTGGCCACCATACCATTCCTGAATGACCGAACCGTCGGTAGCAAAATGAGCGGTGCGCCGTGGTGCCGCTTTCGCCTCTGTCACATAGAAGCCGCTACCTCCGTCTGCGCACAGATCGGCGAATCCCGCAAAATTTCGTTTCGCGGCATCATCGTAGAGGCCGTCCTGGCGGCCGCCCGGTTGGCCGTAGGTCTTGAGCAATGTTCCTGCTGCCGAGTACCGGGCGATCTGCTGCGTATCTTTCAGGTAAACGATCAAGTCTCCGGAGCTGTGATCGATATCGAGTCGTCCTAGATTTGCCAGGCCGGTGGCGAAAACCACCGGCGTTTTGCTGTCGCGCGAGAGCGTCACAATACTATCTCCAGAGGATATATATATCAGGCCATTCACCCCCACCGTCACGCCTTGCGGGGACTCGATATTGGCCCTGTCCAGTTTTTCGCCAGTCTGTGTGTCATACCACCGCAGCGCATCTTTTTTGGCATAGGCCACCACGAGCACGCCCCCATTCACATCCATATCGGTCGCCTCGACCACTGTGTTGGTCGGCTCCCAGTGGACATCGATTCTGGTCGGTAGCGGGGCGGGAGCCCCGCGCAGTGCCTTCTCGCCCGTCGCCGCGTCGTAAATAAACACGTGCTGGTGACTCGGAAGCGCAACCCGTGGGTCGGGGGAGGCGGCGGTGTGCCCGAGCATAAAAACTTCGCCACCATCCACGGCTAGGCTGAGCGCGCCATCCCACGCCATGGGCGTCAGTGCGCTCCACAAGCGAGTATGGCCGTCGGACGGCATCTTCAGCATGCAGGTTTCAATATTCTCGGTCGTGAAAGCAGCGACATAGACGCCGGTTGTATCCACGGCGATCCCGTATGGCGCGATGTGTGTTCCCGGCCCACAGGCCGTCTGCCAGGTGTTTCCGGGTGGAAAGCTAGACCCCAAACTCATAAGGTATTTTGCCTTCAGACCGGTGGTCTGCAGCAGCTTCCAGGTGTAGTTACCGGCCGGGAGGCTGTTGCCATCGTGGTCGAGCCCGTCCCAGGTCATCGCGTGCTTGCCCACAGTCATCGGAGCCGCGTGCAACAGTTCCCGCACCAGAAGGCCTGCTGGGTCATACACTGCCGCCGACACGTCACCAGGTTGGTCGAGCGTGAACTCCATGACCCGGGAACGAACAGAGGTGGCAGGTGCTTGCGCGTGCAGCACCGAAGCGCCAACAAGCATGAACGCGGCTAGACCCTGTGTAAACTGTTT
>Ga0209414_1001133_pt1 | contig 12765 bp, 10 predicted proteins | sample LakVidmifraction_4_FD_181154 | JGI IMG/M metagenome (GOLD analysis project Ga0209414, IMG submission 181154) | Hypersaline microbial communities from Lake Vida, Antarctica - Brine Hole Two &gt;0.2 micron (SPAdes) (version 2) | ecosystem: Environmental > Aquatic > Non-marine Saline and Alkaline >... | reverse complement strand
CTCGATTGTGCCTTAACCTTTGCCACCACCCAGGAAGCCACTACCTTTCGCTCCAAGTGACTGAAACATTCCTTCAATCTTATGACTATCCTGGCCCTCTCCAGCACCGCCCAGATGTTTACCTACATAGGACAAGATGATATCTGGAAAGTGAACAATTAAGCCGTATATCTTTTGAACTGCAAGCATGATGATCATTCCGAATATGCCAACAGTGGCAATAACAGTCACAAGGCCGCGTGAATATTGCCCGTTCATTGCAGTTGACGATATTAAAAATAATTCATGCAAGAAACCTCCCAGAAATCGAATCAAAAGGAAACTAACCACAAACCCAAAAACCATCAAGAACGGTCTAAGCAAACAGTTGGCAAGAAGCATAAAGCCTTCTCTGCCATGATTTCCTGCAACACCATCACCGTCTGGTAGAGAGATCGCTGCCGCCCAAATTGTAGAACCAATAACTAACGACAAAACAGAAATCACCCAATTTATACTCGCCATAATCCATATGATCAAAGGAATGGCAGGTAATAGATAGGCTAAAGTGAACCCGAGCGGATACAAAATGATTAAACCTGCAAGTGAAAGTTTAAAGGCTTTCCCGAAGAATTGACTCAGAGCTCCACTCTCTTTGTCTTCCGATCCTCCAAAACCGAGAAAACCGGAACCAGAATTATCTTCTTTCGTTGAATTTCCAATTTCAAGTGTTCCCGCATTTGTGACGATCGCATTACAGCTGAGGATGATCCAGTGTCCAATATTTTGCATAGAAGTTATAACGTCTTTCCCGTTCTCAGTCCCTGCCATCCAGGTTGTCAATACACCGGTGGTCATATCGGCAAGCGTATATATGTGAAGGAAACCATTTTTACTATCAATCGACTCAAGAACACTATTAGAAACGTCGGCTTGTTTAATTAACCTATCAATCTTTAAAAATAGAGCATCTACGTCACCATTGGCCATGGTGAAATTCGTCATGTCTGAGAGAAAAGATTCATCCGGTTTTGGAAGATCCGTCGCAATCTGCATGGCTTCAGAGGTTGAGTTAGAGGCAACCCAATAATAAGCCCCCAGAGCAAGCCAACCTTTTTTCGTAGCCCCCGAATTAGCAAAACTTTCCATCTTACCTTTCAGTTCTTCGCCGACAGGTCCCTTTAAAGCATCCTGTGCTATTATCTTATTATCTGCAGCATACTTCCCAGCGGCCTTTAAAAAGTCGGTAACTTGAGCGTCGTTGTTTAAACCTGTCGGTTCAGGCATAGATCTACCTACGATTGCATTAGCAACCGGTCCAAGACTAGCCGAAAAAGTACTCAACGCATTTACCCGTGCAGTGCAGATGCCTACTCCCCCTGCCTCTTTATCACACGGAATCTTTACCGTAGGCATAACAGCAGCAGTCCACATCTTAGACGCCCAATTACTTACCTTTGGAGCATTAAAAGTTAGAATTTTCTGCGTTATTGTATCTGAGAAAAGAGCCTCGTCATCAACTACTTCAAAAGTATTTCCCTCTGTTGATATACCTTCTTTTTGTGCATAATATTCTTGAACCACAAGGGCCTTTAGGAAGAGCCTGCCGACTTCTAATGAATGTTCCTTCAATCCTGGTACTTCTTCCAGCGCGATCATTTCAGATGGATCGTCACTAAAGAGCTGTTCGTGAACCATTCTGTTCGCTCCATTAGCAACGTCTATCGAAAATGCGACACCTTGCAAAAGGGAGACTTGGAACATGGAGAGGCCACCAAAAATAGGCACGAGGAAAGAAACGCCGAGCATGGCCCTGATTGGTACCCACATTGTCGAAAATTTTTCTCCGAGCGGTTTTCCTTCATTGGCCGTGTTGGCAGATGCCATTGCCATTGTCCAAAAAAAACTCAGCACGACAACCGTCAAAACAACCTTATTGAAATCGTCTAACAGATCAAATAGTAAGGAACTCGTGTTACCTATTTCTGTGGCTGTATTCCAGCTTTCACCAAATACGTTTTTTAACAGCTTAATAGATAAATCAAATTCCGAATCGGTGGAAACAAGTGGTGTGATTGCGGTAGCCATAAAAAAAGGACCTTTTTAGAAATTTAGCGTGAACCAGTCTTTGAAGGAAACATATCGGCCTTTGCGGAGGACCCATAGTTGCCAAAAAGTCATCACAATTCTTAGTAAACCGCCAAAGATTAAAGCCGAAAGAAGACAATAAAAATAAAGATCGGTTGCTTTAAGAAGTCCAAGAGTTGCCACCATCATCATCAAAAACACAGCGTAAATTGATGCACGCATGTTTTTTTTAACCTTAGGAAGATCTCCCTCAGAAATGCCCCAATACAAAAGAAGACTCTCAAAATCTTTCAAGTCTTCTTTCTTAAGATTCTGCCTCTTGGTTACAAACATATATTTTAACCGGCGCATAAACTCACTGCCGGCACTTTGGGTAAACGCCATATCTTTCTTGGCTTGATCGCGAGAAAGATAGAAATTAGATTTTGCGTCTCGCACCAGATTAAGGTGTTTGCGACCAAACCCTTCTTTCTTGCTTTCTTTCTGGTCGTCTATCTTGTCGTTTATAGCACTCATCAATTGCTCTGTATTATTTGGTTTCTCATTTGCCCGTTAAGAGCCCCATTCATTTTCTGAGCTAACGAGCCGCCCCTGTAAGCGGTTAAGGCAGTCATAAATTCCTGATGTTCAAGTTCAAGTCTTTGAAATTCAAGATTTACGGCTTGCATGGCTAATATTTCGTGTAAAACGCCAGCTTGAAGTTTGGTGTGCAATTCCTTTTCAAACTGAGGATTTTGATACCGGCTCCTTACTTCCAAATCAAGAATTGTATCTGCCGACACTTTGCCATCAACTACGCCAGATTCAGATATGTCGTATGTTTTCTCTTTAATCTTGTCCGCCCAGGCGCCTAAAGGATAAACAGCTGCCTTTCTGGCAAGGTAGTTTGCCATGATTTTTTGAGACAAAGATATCTTCGCTATCTTTATTTTACGAAACGATTGATATTTTTCACCTATTTCACTGGAATATTTGTCTGCAGAGATCAATTCGTAGTCCGGCAGTTGATTAGTAATCACAAAAGCCACCCTGCTCGCCTCTGCAGATTGCTCCGAAGCCATGGAGTTTCCACCGTCTAATAACAAAACTAAGCCTGCTGTGGCGCTTCTGTCATCAATGAACGCATCTAATTTGATCCTTGTTTCGTTGCTCGACGTAGAATTGCTGTTTCTCTCCATCATCGCGTCATAAGCTATTTTTCCTATTATGTTCTGATTCGCAGAACCTTCTAGTACACCAATAGCCTTTTTTTGATCTTCACAAGGCGTGAGGGATTTGCTGGCCTCGGAATAGTTCATTGCATTTTTTTGAGCAATAAGCGCGATAGCGTGCTGTTTGATAGCCGCAACTACCACAGAGGTTTGAGCTTTTTTGATAGACTCAATCTGACCGGCAAATTGTCTTTGAGAAGCTAGATAAGGTTTATTTGCCGTTTCCTTATAATTAAGAAGGTCTTCTGCTTTTGAGGGAATCTTGTCGTAAATTGCACTCACGAGCTTGGCGGCCAGCATATTGGCAGGATCATTGCCATCCGTAGCAAGACATAATCCTGGTGCCAGGAAAACGACAATAAAACAAAAGAAGATTTTCATTTTCATTTTTTCCTTTAGTTAGTCTCAATACTTTTGGCTTTTTTCCTCAAGGTAATCTTTTGTTCATCCAATGCACTGGCCACAATCCGTGCAAGACGCTGTGAATAGACAGCCAACCTTCCTGTATCGAGCTTGAGCAGGTTGTGTTGAGTTTTTAGACCAATGATCTCTGCCTCCATCAATTCTCTCAAGACACCTGTGTGTGATTCAACGTTAATGCGATCTTGCCAAACAGCATTGCCATACCTTGCGGCAACTTCCATATCAAGGACTGCGTTAGAGCTGATTTTTCCTTCGACATTATTGATGGTTTCAGCACCAAGCCCTTTCTCGGCATAGATTTCCTGCTGTCGAACGGCAAGGTCGTGTATCGGCAAATTAGCACTTACCATGTCGTTCATAACCTTTTGCGGTATGGCAAGTTTTGCTTGCTGCAATTTTCGTAAACTCTCATAGTACTGCCCGGAAGATCCGGCTGAATACGTTGGATTCAATTTTACGGGTGGAGTTGGGTTTGTGAGCAGAGCGATTTGTGCTAATGCACCCTCGGCATCCTCAATAGTCCCCTTCTGCGGGAAAACCCCCCAGGCGTTATTCAGTTTGTCGTTCTTTCCTGATTCAAGCCACCTTCTTGTTACTGTTACCTGATCTGTGTTGTTTTCATTGTACTCAGTTAAAAACACACCGAGTTCTTTCTGGTAAGCGACTTGAGTTTTCGAGCCATTCACTTTGTCGTTATTTTTACAGGCGGTCGATGTTCTGGATGCAGGAGAAAACTGTCTTGCTGTGTCTGTCACTGATCCAGCGACGAGATGTTGTTTCATTAAAGCTGCAAATGTAGTTGCTTCAACTTCGTTTATTTTTTGTATCGTTGCTGCTGTCTCTTTTTTAGCCGCATTGAGAGACTCGGCGTTTAACTTCTCAGTTTGAGCTATCGATTCCAGCAAGCCAACAACGGCTGTTTTCTGGGAAAGAGTCTGTGCATCCATTATTATGGAATTAGGGTGCATAACAGGCAGGAACGCAGAAGCACTACCAGGCATTACAAAGCACATGCTAATAAGTAGTAGTATTCTCATAAACCTTTCATGACCTCTTTCTTTGTTGCCTCTATAGCAGGACCATAAAGTTCTCTCACTTCTTCGGAATTAAGCACCGAGAGCAGCAATCGATTATCTTGATTTGTATAGTGGATCTCTTTTCTTAGCTTCAACTCCAGAACTTGCATAGAGGCGAGTGTTCTCAACAGCCCAACGTTATTTTCCTGATGGACGGATTGCATCCAGTTAGGATTTTCATACCTCGCTGCGACCTGTAATTTTAGCATGGAAGTCTCTGAAATATCGCCATTCTCATTTTTGTCGACATCTGGCACTTTGCCATTGTATTGAGCAGTCAAATCGTCCCACCACTCCCCTTCTGCTTTGTACGCAGGAGTCACGTTTCGAGCTTGTCGGGCAAGAATTTTTTGCACAACAGAAATGGTCGTGTTCTTCATATTTCTTTGACGCTCATAGAATTTCACATAAGGTGAATTCGCATGAGCTTCACTATTCATGACAGGGGGTGGTAACGGCTGACCGAGCATAATGATCTGCCTTGCCATATCTTCGGGGTCGACAACACTTCCACCTACAGGAAGAAGCCCTTTTCTTACGTCTAACAGGTTTGCCTTTTTGTCTTCACTTACAGCGATCGCTCTGATTGCATCACCAGTATGGCCAAACTTGCCGTTATACTCAGCAACAAAATTCGTGATCTGTTTTTCTGTTTCTGCTTTTACCTTCTGACCTTCAACGATCGCTACCGTCCTTGACTCTGCCGTAGCAGAATGATCCCCAACACTTGCAGGGCTAAAGTTTTCAGCGTTCATGCCAGTAGTTCGAGATACTGCATGTTGCTTTAGCAAAGCTAAGATGTTTTCTGTTTGCACCCTGGTTAGTTTTTCGTGCATACCAATGGATACTTTTAGTTCAGCCAACTTCGCTTTGTCAGCTTCCTCGTATATGCCGGTAGAGTCACCCAAGTTACTTTTAAGACTCGATGCCGCTCCATTTAACGCAATCACAGACTCCATGACGAAGGGATCAAAAAAGAAAGCAGCCGTAGCGTTACTCGCGGTGAGACACAAAGCGAGAATTACAACAGTTATATTTGCTTTAGTCCCCATATGCGTGCTCAATATTGTATTGATAGACTTCCGATAAATCCGGCAACATTCCTACGTTGATTGATAATGTTTCAGCACCGGCCGTCATAAACACTTCTTTTTCTGCATGGCGTAAAATCCTTCGTGAAAGTTCTAAAGAGACTGCACTTACGGCAACCATTTCACGATATATGCCTGTCTGTGTTAATTGGTGTATCCGAACAGGTCTGTTCGGATCGCTGTACCTTGAGCCGACTTGTATATCCAAAACTTGATCGGCACTCAACTGACCTTCTGGTAGTTGACCTGCCAGTAACGGGGAAACTTTTGCCGACCAATCTTTCATGTCATAGACAGCTATTTTTTTGGATACAATCTCGGCAAGGGCTTGTTGAGCAAGAGAAATATGTAAATCTTTAATTTTTTTGGTAGCCATAAACTTCAGTCCAGCAGGAACATTTTTTTGATGCTCGTCTATGAGGATGGGGTACGGCAAGGGGTCTGTCGCAACAATGATCGTTTCTGCTATTTGAGCAGCCTCTTCCTTTCCTATGTGGTTATCGGAGGGAAACAACCTGCCACTATTTTCAATTTCTTTTTCTTCGGGGTCGGATAATTTTTTATACAATTTCTGTTTGGCTTTAATGGCGTCTGTTTGTTTTGAGACTTCCTGGACCGTAGTCAGCAGGCTCACGTATTGTTTATTTGCAGATATTTGACCATTAGCCACTCCGACAGATTCTGCTCTTGCAGAACAAGCACCCAACGATTTGGCATACGGCGAGTAATCAACTTGGTTTGCATGTGCAGAAAGGGCTATGGCATGTTGTTTGAACGCTGCCGAAACAGCCGAGATATACCCCTCGCTTGTTTTAGCGAAGATTCCGGTGATTTCTTTCTGAGCTGCAACCAGGGAGCGATCTCTTTTCATTTCTGTGGTCAGTTCTTCTGACAAAGTGGACCTCCAATCGCTCATGCTTTCTTTCCACTTTTTGTGTTCGTTATATTGGCCCAAATCATTAATTATGGGGCAATAATAAAATCCAGCATCAGCAACCACAGAAGAGATGAGAATTGACAACATCGTTATAAAAGGAATTATTTTCATTTTTAGAGGGTTTTCTCAATCAGCGAGGAATATGAAGACTGCAAATCATCGTCAAAATTCAGTTCCATTTGACTTGCAAGCGTTGTGGCAAGAACTACTCTTAAGTGTTGGGCAACTTCCAACCTTCTTCTTAGAACCTCTAAACCTATGCTTTTCGTCAGGACAATCTCTCGTAACGTCCCTGTCTTGTTTTTTGGGTTCTCCTGGATCCATTTCATATTTAGGTATCTTGCGTCAATTCTTGCCGACAGAATGGCATTTGCACTAATCTTACCGTCTTTACTGGAAACGGTAAGATCGCCGGAGAGAACCTTCATCCCCTCTAACCATTCTTCCATCTCATAAACAGGTGCGGAGTTTCCTAATATCAGTGAAAAAGACTTTTGGGCAGGAGCAATGCGAACATTTTTGATAGTGTCAATCATGGTATGTTGAACACCAGGACCGGTTGCCGCGAGATTAGTATTTAATTTTTCAGAGGGCAGGGAGTTGGTTATAAAATCTGTAAGCAACTTACCTGCAATAAGCTGATCCTCACTTAAGGTTTCATCCGGTGGAAATATATTTTCACCATTTACAACTTTTGCGGCATTAGGATGAGACCACCTTTCTTTCATGTCTCTCATGTTCGTGCTAATCATCCCCCCACCTTGATTTCGCGCTGTCATCGACTCATACAACGTATCTGTCATAGCTCGTTTATCAGCCGCACCTTGTAATAACTCCGTTGGCAATTCAGTAGGACAGGATAAAACCGTCTTTGATTCGACAGAGAAGTTTTTTCCGTTTTTGTCGACTTCACTTGCCACTGCATGTTGTGTCAAAGTAACGGCCATTGAATTCAGGTTGCCTTGTATTCCCATCTTTAAAGCACCCTGCACTTCTCTTTCAGAGGCAATGATAGCTTGCGCGTTCTGCTTATAATCATAGTTTCGTAGACTAATGATTCCTGCTGCCAGGCCATCATATGAAGTCATCAAAACTGCAGAGTTAACCATGGCAATATCAATCACCAATGGATAACATCTTGCAAAGCTTTTCTGAGGCACAACGAGGATGGCGGTTAATGCGAGAACAACTAATAGTTTTTTGCCCATTATTATCTACGTGGCGAAAAACTTGATTCTTCTGTCGGCTCGTTGGAAGGGCTTATCTTTGGGGTGACCTGATTCTGTGTGTAAACAATGCTTACAAGAGCATTTATTTTCTTGCTTACATTCTCATAAAGCTGACCCTTCTGACATTTCCCTATCTCAGCCATATAAGTATCTCGACCCACCTTATCTTTGGCTTTTACCTCTAAAAGTTTTGTCTTGATTTGAGCAACAGCCATTTCAATACTGGACTCATACAGGCTACCAATCGTTTTTAAAGTAGATTGATAAGCCACATCTTTATGTTTTGAATCTTGAGAGGTTAAATTTCTATGAACAGTAATAGTAGAGGAAATATCTTTAGCACGGCTCAAAGCATCTCGACTCATTGTCAGAGCAACTTGGGGGATAGAGTTCTGGCCCAGATACAAATTTTTGACTGGCTCCGGATATTCTTGCAAACATCTAATTAACTTAGCTGAAATCGCAGCACCCACTCCTGCTTCGGATAAAACCGGCAATGCTATAAAATCTTGTTGCTCAAAAATCTCATCGGCGTACATGTCTATTTCTGGCATACAAGAAACAAATATTTCAGCTGCAGTTTGGGAGGTGATTGGGGATTTAGCTGTTTTGTTATGTTCCCATAAATCAATTACATTTCCCGCAATAGCTTTTCTGACAACAGCGAGGGCTGACGGTGGCACATTACCAGCAGGCCAAAGTTCCTCAGCTACTTTCAAAGAAATCTCTTTGTGAAATTGGTTCAGATCGTTAATCCTAGTTAAGATCTCCGTCTGCGGAAGCCCTGTACTGCCGGAAAGAGCTGCGGCTATAAGTGGCGCGCTTGTGCTGTACCTATTAAGTTTAATTTTAAGATTTGTCCAATTGTCTTTTCCCGGTAGCGACACAACCTCCATTAAAGGGGGCATTTTCGCAGGGGCCGGTTTTTCCTCGACAACCCCGACACTTGGAACCTCAACTTGGACAGGCCTTGCAATATCACCGAGAGAAAGCATATTCAACTCCTTCTATGCTTGGAGGATTCAGTGCTACAACGTCATTAATCATTGAATAAACTTCTTCTTTGGCTGCAAAAAAATCTTCCATGTCTTCGGCCCAATCAACAGGATATATGTCTATTGCTCCTGAAATATTTTTCATTGTCAAAACCGGCAATTTGTCAAGATGTAGTTCGTTTCTATCATCTTTTTTTACAACCCCCGCCCTCACACAATCATATATGAGAGAAAAGAGAGGGGTTTTACCCATCCCCGATTTAGCTTCCCTGGTGCGTACTATATAGCCACAGAAAGACTTGTCGTGTTTCTCTAAGTAAATCCCGCTATCCCAAACAAAATTAGTGCCTGAAAAATAATCAGTAAAAAGGGCCTGCTGAATGATCTTTGGTAAACCAATAACTGGTGATAACACTTCGATCATATGAATTTTTTCGTCACATAAATAACAAGTCACCTTTCTTTGTTCGAGCAGGCTACTTAGATATTTTTGTATCGGGCCTAAACCTTCAATTTGTGGAAAGTTTAATTCTGCCATTTCTACTCCTATAGCCCGTTTGCCAGAGCTTGTTTGTGGATTTCGTTTACTATCTCTTTAAGAATATCTTTGCCTCTACTCTCGGTGTTGTCAAAACTGTGAGCATGTCTTCTGCGCTCAACTTCTTTTTTCACACCACCGGGATAGATTTTAGCCAAATTGCTGAGAGTATCTTTCACACCGATCAAATCATAAAGATCATCTCTTACGTACATATCTTCCGAAGTTGAAGAAAATGCCCAAAGAGGGATAGACCCAAGTGTATTAGTCAACTCTTGTACAACATTTCCATAATCAGTCTTTAAAAGAGCTATCATGTTTGCCCCTTTTGTATCGGGTTTGCCAAGATGCCTCAATTGATCTTCTACTATTGTTGATAAACCAAATCTTTTTTTCAACACTTCAAGTGATTTTTCATCGCCCGTACCGAAAATAAATACTTGTGTAGCGAGCTCAATCATGATTTCGCTGATGTCAGTTATGTTCTGAGAGTATAGGCCGATTGACAAAAGCCACTTTCGAGATTCACGAACAGCCGTTTCAAGATCACCTACAATTTGCTGTGATAAAGACTCGTTTCCACTCACTCGATGGAATTCATCATAAGCAAGTCTTTTTGGATTTTTTCTGATGCTCTCAATCCGTTCTTTATGATACGCACGATATTTGGGGGGCATTAACTCAACATCTGTGGGCATGAGGAAAAACTTTGAAGCGGTTATATGCCTTGCGAGCATATACATAACAGCGGATGTTCTATCAGCAATGGCACCACCACGAGTAGCCACTTCGTCAAGATCAAGAGCAACTACCCGGGCGTTCCCAATATCAAATTTGGTTGGCTTCTTGAAAATTGGATACGCAGAAATTGCATCTTTCAAAGCACGAGCAAAATATTTCGTGATAGGTTCATTATTGAGCGTCTGAAAACCATATTGACTGACAATTATTTCTTTTGAGACATGCTTGATGAGATCTGGCAGCAACGGCACAGCAAAACGTTGAGCACTAACTGCCACCTCAATCTCGTTATTCTCATAGAGAAAATCGACAACTTCCCACCAGGTTGTTTGCGCATCCGCTGACATATTTAAACGTACAAGATGTTCTGTGATCTCTGGTGCAGTGGTATCGTTATAAAGTCTTGGGTTGGAATCATCTGCCAACTCATTGTAAGCCATGGTGACGATTTCACTGGCAAGCGAGCCTACACCATCTTGAGGGGATTTATGGTCTGTAGGCGTTGCAAATAGGGCAAGTAGGTTAACAAGGTACGCCTTATGGTTTGGTAGTGGTTTTCGGCAACCTAAAGGCGTGTCGAAGGGATTTACAGAATAATCTTCGTGCATCTTCAATCTCTTATAAATCGCCAAATGTTTCTTATGTTCTGGCAAAAGAGAGCGGAGCAAACTAACAAGACCCTTTGAACTTGGCCCAATATCAATAATAGACAAATAAGGCAATTCGGTTAAACCAGGCTGAAACAGAAAACCAAAATTGATTGTGTTGAGCCAAACAGATTTACCTTGTCCCATGGGGGCAACACCAATATCTACCCATGATGATTGTTTAGAGGACTGAGGGTGGAACGGCATAATTTTACCGTCTGGTGTTCGCAAGACAAGTGATCCCTCAAGCCATGGACTTGCAGGGCGAGAAGTTGGCATCATATACAAAACATCTTTTAAGGGAGCAGCAACATTGGGTGCAGGGTTAGACTGCAAAAGGCCGGGTACCGTAGACGCAAAACCGAGTACAGCATCCCCTATCATCTCCGTTGTCTGAGCACCACCCCAACTTTGCAAGACTGTGGCAAGACGACTAACACGTTCTCTCAGCTTAGAGTCAATATGAGCCATGTCACCGCCCTCTTCACTTTTATGCACCCATGTAGAAAAGGTGGCCCTAAAACGAACAATACATTCGCTATGCTGGACAGCTTCTAGTCCATCGAGAGCTTCAACAAATTTCTGATTGGTAGAGTTTTTAAAACTCAGGACTTGGGCTAAAACGCCCTTCAAACGATTATATTTGAGTCCGTCCGGATCAATCAGAAAACTTGCCCGCCATGGCATCTGCTTGTCCTTCATTTTCTTGAACAACAGCATAAAAGATTCCTCATGCTGTGGGGGCGAATCCATAATAATAGACTGGTGATACTTGTCTCCGATTTCAACTTTTCGCCCTATAACGACAGCTTGCCTTGGAAAAAGTTGGTGAGGAAGTGAAGGATATAGGTACAAAGCAGGGTCACCATTTTTTTGACCAAACTCAGGACAGCGAATATTCAATTTATCCCCAGGCAAAGCAGGACTCCAGTCATGGTCTGTAAAGTCGCTGTCTATTATTTTGCGGATTGCTTTTAAAGCAGCCCTGCCGTTTAGTGTCTCCGTTAAAACACCAATCGAATTGAATACATCGCCGATCATGGAAACATAGCCATCATGCTGGTGGCTAATCTCAGGCATGAACATACCTATATTCTGGGTATTTTTGTTCATCGGTGGGCTTGTTTTAGCCGAAGTCGTGCGCATCTTGCGACCTGCAGATCCTCTTTCCTTGGCTGAGAGAATGTCTGATTTCGTCCAAAGCACAAAGTAGATATTTTCAACAGCACAATGTTTGGCTAAAGCCTTACCCCAATCATCAAAAACTTCATCTATCGCAAATCCCATTCGACGAGCGGTGTTTTTGGCAGGTCTATAGAGATCATTCACCTCTTTTAGCGCTCCTGTTGGATCGTAATCAAAAACGACTTGCAACATGTGCCCAGGGAAAGCAAACTTACTCTTTAGTGCCTTGTCTTGCTGAGATGCAAAACGTCTAAAATCCTCTTCACCTCTTGATTCAAGCGATCCTCTTACTTTGACAATGGTACACAAAGCACCGTCACGCGCTACTAATGTGTGAGCCATTGTTGGTTCCGCGGTCTCCAGGATGCAATAATCTTCAAGAGATAACGCGCCGTAACTATTCATACCCTGGATACAATCGTCTACAAATCTAACTACTTTTTCACCTAACATATATATCGTCCCCTATTTCGCACTGGTTACAAGTTGAGCTATTTGTACACCACGTGGATTTGTGCTGGTATCACAACGTTGAACAATCATCTTAACCTCTAACTGCTGTTGGTTTTCGATACCTTCTGAGGACTCGTAAGTGATTGTGATAGGGGTTTTAATTATCCATGTT
>Ga0209414_1001131_pt1 | contig 12770 bp, 21 predicted proteins | sample LakVidmifraction_4_FD_181154 | JGI IMG/M metagenome (GOLD analysis project Ga0209414, IMG submission 181154) | Hypersaline microbial communities from Lake Vida, Antarctica - Brine Hole Two &gt;0.2 micron (SPAdes) (version 2) | ecosystem: Environmental > Aquatic > Non-marine Saline and Alkaline >... | reverse complement strand
CTAAAATGATACATTTAGCAAGTTATCAAAAAGGAGCAATGGATTTTGTGGAAGCACTTGGAGCAGAGTTAATTTGCACATATGATAATACTAAAAGTGATAATGATATATTTGTATACCACTTAAAGATAAGTGGCTAATTAAACTAAAACATCGAATCCTAGAAATAGGGGTTACATAAATGTAGCTAACAAAATTATTTAATAACGATAATATGAAAGTAAATATTAATACATTAACAAATGTAATAATTAAAAGACTAAAGCAGTTTGATAATTTAGTAATAGAAGCAAAAACTAACAAAAAATTATTAGCCACTTTTTTAATAAAAGACTTTATGAATCATACTGAAGATAATTCACCTTCATTAGATATAGAAGACTTTAAACTATTCCTTATAGAAGAGGGATATAATAAAGATGGAGCCATTATACATGCTGTAATGTCTCCTCTAGAAAAATATCTAAATGAAAAGCTAACAAAGAATGTAGCTAACGAGGAAACTCATTAAAAATAATAATATGAAAAATGAAAGAATAATTATAGATTTTAAATCTGACGAAGGAAACGGATATATTAAAAGTATACAAGAAGAATTAAGTAAAAGATTTGAAAATGATGATGCTTATGTACATATTAAAATTAATAATGACAATCTCGTGCCGTCAATTAAAATGAAAGAACAATTTGATTTATTTATTAATAATAAGTATGGAGTGCCAACAAAAGGGCAGCTAGATATTATTAAAAAATTTATGAAATGGTCTGATAAACAAAACGGTGTAGAGACTAACAAGATGCAACCTAATATATGCAATTGTGGTAAACATTCTATAGAAAGATGTGTTGAAGCAAGATGTATTGTTAATTAGGTTGATGAGATAGTAAAATGAATAATAATAAAGTAGTAGTAACAAAGTTATGAAGAGAAATAGATATTATACTTTAATAGGATTAACTATAGGAGATGGAAATATCCATAATCCTAAGTTAAATAAAGGTAGTAATAGAGCGTATTTGGATATTGCTCATACATTAAAACATAAAGATTATATAGAATATAAAAAAACAATTCTAGATGATATAGATGTTAATTGTAATATAGGAATAAAGAAGAGTAGAAATATACCTAAACTATATAAAGTTTATACAAAAGGTTATCATATTTTAGAAAATATTAGACAAAAATTCTATAAAAATGATAAACGTAAATTTTATAAAAGATGGATAAAAAATATAACACCAGAAATGCTTTCCATATTTTGGATGGATGATGGTTGCTTTGTAAAACAATTCAATAAAAAAAAAGATTATATGTATCATTGTGGAGATATTTCTACAATGTCTTATGATAAAAAATCAGTTAAAAATTTACAATTATGTTTTTTACAATATGGTATAGAGTCTTATATGTATTATAGTAAACGATCTAAAGGTCATGGAATTAGGTTTAATAGATCTAATTTATATAAACTTTGTGATTTAATTAAACCTTATGTATTAGATATACCATCTATGTATTATAAAATTAATTATTCACAATCCGATCTGTAACAATAAATAGATAATAATGAATAAAAATATTGAACAATTACTTAAAAACTATTTTAAAAATGCACAATTAGAAATATTAGATAATGGTAATCCTCAGTTTGGTAATATAAAAGAATACGATGCAGTTACTCTTGATTATATAGTAGAATATATAATAAAAGAGCCTGCTATGTATGATGAAATAGCTAAAGAAGTGTTAAAACTAGTTCTTGAAAAAGAAATGGGAATGACTACATGTAGCTATGCTCAAGATATAGTATTCTTTTCTAAGGAACATCATAGAATAGAACAATCACATACGTTTGATAGAGAAGGAAATGTAAAGTCCAAAATATCGTATGAATCTTATTACTATGCAAACTCTTATCCAAAATCTTATAATTATCTAAAATCAATATATCTTAGTAAATTACAGAGTTAAGCAGAAATGACTTAACCTTAAAATTAAAAACATAAATGAAAATATATACAAAAATAAAGAAAGGTAATAAAGATACAATCCAAGATTTTATAATTAAATTTTACAACAACGATTATAATACTCCTACGACATATCATACTAAAAGCTGTACAGCAATTGAATGTGATGCTGGTAGAAATAGAAGCTTGGACGCTTTGTTCTATATATGTAAGACTAAATTTTCAAATCTAACAGAGCTACGTTTCTGTAAAGAGATAAAGAAATTTATGCATAATAGTAAAAAAGGGGAAAAACGTGCAATGCTATTTTGTCCAGAGATAAATGGTTGGGTAGTATTTTCAATTGGTAATGCAAGATTAATGTATGATAATCCTTTAGTTTATAATTATTTAGATTCTAAAAATAAACTAAAACTAAAGGGGAATAATCATTTATGTGCTAATGATGTAATCTTGGCTTAATTTTAAAGTAACAAAATTGAAAACTCAAATAACAGATTGGTTGTTTTTATACAACACTGTTATGCAGGTAATAGATAAAGGGTTAAATATTAAATTAAAGGTGTTTTACTTCACCTTAGAAATGAGTAAAGAGGAGAAGATGTTATCAGCATTTTCTAATATCCTATATGTCAAGGAAGGGTTAAGAATAACACCTACACAGTTGAAAAGTACTAGTGCAATTAATATGCTAGACAAGGAGACTATAGATATTATCGCTAAATACGAAGAATACTTCAAAAAGATTGAAGAAATTGTAGAATTTATCGACGATATTAGAAATCCTACTGGAATTTATAAGTTTGTAAGAGATTATGCACATGAGCATGGTACTCAACATAAGAAAAAGATAGACTTTATAGATAACAAAACTGGAGAGAAGACTGTTAAAGAGATAGACGATTGGTATGAACCTGATGATCCTGAAGAATATGTAATGATATTGATAGATCATGTTGGTTTAATAAGTACAGAAACAGATGAAGGAAAGAAACTGAGTCTACATGAATCTATAGTTAAATTGTCTTCTCATTATCTAATTACGCTTAGAAATAAGTATAATTATATACCAGTTGTTATTCAACAACAAGCTAGTTCACAAGAAAGTGTGGAAAATATGAAGCAAGGTAGGTTGAAGCCTACCATGGACGGACTAGGGGACTGTTAAACTAAAATAATTAATAAAATGCTTGGATATTTCCTTTATTTTTTGTATATTTGTATATAAATAAAATATACATAATGAAAAAAAATGAAATTGAATATCTAAAATTAAAAGAATCAAATAAATTAAGTAATACTGAAATAGCTAAACTATTACATTTAGGTAGATCAACAATATTTAATTATCAAAAGAAATATAATTTAAAAAGTGATTTTAAGAGAAATTATATAAAAGAATTATCTTTATACGAAACTTCTATATTAATTGGTACTTTATTAGGAGATGCTTGGTTAACTAGATCAAGTAATTCTTCCTATAGAGGAGGATTTAGTCATAAAATAGATAATAAAGATTATACAGTTTATAAAAAGGAATTATTACATAAAATATGTATTAATAAATTAAACTATAAATTTTCTAATACTGGATATAGTAATAATAGCGAACAATACTATATAAGATTTAAGTCTTCTCCTTTACTAAAGAGTATTTATAATAAACTATATATTAATTCTAAAAAAAGAATTAATTCTTTTGTATTAAATCATTTCACAGATATTTCTTTAGCTTTATATTATCAAGACGATGGCAGTAAATTAAAGGGTAAAAATAATTGGTATTCATATAAGTTAGCAATGTATGATTACGATTATGAATCTAAATTTAATTTAAGTAAATTGTTATTTGATAAATGGGGAATATATAATTCAATTACTAAAACAGGTATTAGTATATCTTCAAAAAGTAGATTGAAATTTAAATATATAGTATCTCCATATATAGTTGATTCTATGAAATATAAATTATAATAGCAGTCAATAAACTTCGTGAATCTGGGAAAGTCTTGAAGAAGATAACCCTTATCCAAGTTTTGTAGAAATACATCAAAGGAACAACGACTAGTATATACTTTCTTACCAAATGGTGTTGGAGAAAATGAAATACCAAGAGCGCGGAGTAATATCTTATATATACCAATATTTAAAGGATATTAATGAGATAGTCTAGACTATGCATATAACTTAATAAAAAAGTATAGAAGTAGTAATTAAAAAAGCTACGATAATAAAATCGAAATTAACACAAAGAGATGCAAATGTAATCTTAGGATTATTTAGCCCATTTCGACATGAGATTAAAACATATCATAATTATGATACAACAATTTTTAAAGATAATATTAGATTTTTAGAGATACTTGGTGGTAGAGAAGGAGGAGGAGGAACAGTTTGTCCTTTATTCTTTGATGGTGCAGTAAACTTCTTTAAAGAGTTACCTAGGCCAGATGATGCAACCAATTTAACTAAGATCTATAACTATCTTAAATCAATTAGAATATAGTATATGAAGTTAGGAAATGAAGAAGCAGATGAGTATGTTAAGAAATTAATATCAAATTCTGAAAATGGACTGTTAGTTAAAGCAAGAGAATATGCAAGAGAAGAAGATAGAATGCATAATTTTAATGAAGCAGCAAGAATAAAGAATATATCTAGAGAAGAAGCTATAGATGGTATGAGATTAAAGCATATTATTTCTATAAATGATATTAGAAAAGATATCACAGAAGGTAAATTACCTGCTGAAGCTACTGTTATGGAGAAGTTTGGAGACACTATAAATTATTATATTTTAGAGGCAATGAGTATATTACATAAAGTTAATAATAGTAAAAAAGAATGAAGAATCCAAAAGATGTAGTTAGTATAGTAAAAGGTAAAGTATATTTTCTACCTACTTTTACTAATCATTATGGTGAAATTATAGATGGAAAGCCGTTAAGCTTGAAATTCTATTCTAAAGATAATAGTAGTGCAAATCATGGTATTTCTCCAGTAAGCCTAATCAAAGCTTTAGTAGAGTTTTATAAAGTAAAAAGAGATGTAAATAAAGAGGATCTTGACAACTTAGGGCTATTGAAGAAATGCTTAAAAAATTCAAAAGATGGCATTAATTGATGATGAATATCATAAACTAGTATATAAAATTCTAGAAGATGGTTATATATATGAAGATCCTAATAGAAAAGGAACATATAGAACTGAAATAGATGAATATACAATAAGACATGATTTGACAAAAGAATTCCCTGCAATTACAACTAAGAAGTTAGCCTGGAAAAGTGTTGTAGGAGAATTAATATGGTTCCTTAAAGGAGATACAAATATTAAATATCTATTAGATAATAATATAAATATCTGGAATGAGGATGCATTTAGATTTGCAGTAAAGAAGGGATATCCTCATAGTATGAATCAATTTATTAATGGTATTAGAGATGGTATACATTATGATGGTAAATTACTAGGAGAATTAGGACCTATATATGGAGATGCTTGGAGAAAGTTTGGAAAAGGACATTGGAATAAAGAATCAGTAGATCAAATCCTACTCCTAATCCTTAATTTAAAAAAGAATCCTTTAGCCAGTGACCATGTAGTTACTGCTTTGAATCCTACAGACAAAGAGGATATGGCCTTACAGCCTTGTCATTATGGATTTCAAATAATAGCTAGACCATTAAGTAAACTAGAAAAGTTAAGATCTCTTAAAGAGATTGGAGCAACTTGGTTTACAGGTCAATCTGTAGATAAGGAAATAAAGAAATGGAAACTTCCTTCTTATGGATTTACTCTTAAATGGAATCAACGTAGTGTAGATACGTTTTTGGGTCAAATGTAGGCTCAAATAAAAATTAGTTAAACGGGGAACATCCTACTATTAAGTTAAGGACAATCCCGTAGTAAAGATTTATAGTAAATAATATTATAAAATAGTCGACATATTTCTTGGTATACCCATTAATATGTTGTATATTTGTGTCATGAAAGGATACATTTATATAATACGTAATAGTATTAACGGCAAATTTTATATTGGTAGTAGTAAAAACTATCATGTAAGAAAACTTAAACATTTTAATGATCTTAGAAAAAATAAGCATCATTCTATACATTTACAAAGAGCTTTTAATAAATATTCAGAAGAAAATTTTGAATTTATAATTATTGAGACCTGTTATAACCATTTAAAAAGAGAACAATATCTATTTGATAATGTTATTAATTTTAAAAATACTTATAATGTTTCTAAATCTGCTACTGGAGGTAATTTAATATATAATCACCCTAATAAAGATAATATTATAAAGAAAGCTACTGAAAGTTTATTAAAAGCACCTAAATCTTTACCTAGATTTGGTAAAACAAACTCTAATTGGAGAGGTGGTTGGAAAACTTTTTGTAAATGTGGTACTAAAATACAAGCTACAGCAAGTACGTGTACTAAATGTCACGACAAATCAGGAAAAAATAATCCCTTTTATGGTAAAACTCATTCTGAAGAGACTAAATTAAAACACAGTAACTTTATGAAAGGTAAATATCATGGAAAACAAGAAAGATCTGTTTTGATTGAAAATATAGAATATAAATCTGTAAGTTATGCAGCTAAACAATTTAATGTTTGTGCAGCTACTATAATTCACAGAATTAAAAGTAAAAATGTAAAGTTTAATAATTATTTTTATAAGGAAAAACTCTAACGACTATTCCGAAAGGAAGTACAACACAAGTTAATGGTGTTGGAAAAGCTAATCTCCAGAAATGGATGAAGAGATAGTCTCATCTGCATAGTAATATGCAGCAGTTCATTAGAGAACGTATATAATAGTTACGTATTATATAGAAGATATTGTTACCATTTAATATTGCATCATACGCATTACTAGCTCATATTATAGGTAGATTGACAAACTTGACTCCATTAAAATTAGTAGGAAGTTTATCTAAAGTACATATATATGATAATGCTATGGAAAAAGCAACAGAACAATTAAATAATAGTGTAACTAAACATGAAGGAGCTAAATTATCCTTTAATATAAGTGATTATATTACTCCTCATGTATCGTTAGATGAATTATTTAATAAGTTTAAATTAGAAGATTTTAAATTAAACAATTACAACAGCTTTTCATCATTAAATGTACAGATGTTAAGTTATAACAAATAATAAAGATATGAATAAGAAACATATACCATTCAAAGATCAACTAAGAAAGTTAAAAGGCCCTATAGAAAAGCATTTAGCAGGTAAAGAATTTATTATTATAGCAAATACTGGAGGACATACTTATGGCGCTATAGGAAGTAGAGGAAGATTTGCAACTACTTTTGTTAAAGGATCAGTTTCTACTGGTTCTATATCAAGGGGTATGCCTGCTGATAATCCTGGTGGTCCTGGTAATACTATCCAATATGATGAATTTTCTCTTATAATAGTAGGAACAGAAAAAGGAGATATAATTGCACAAATTACAGATTTAGAGGAACAGATTGATGCTTTAACCAGAGAAATGGAAGAAACTAAAGGTAAGTTAGACTTTATTGATAAGCATGGTTTAAATGAATATGATGAGCTAGAAATAGCTGTATTAATGTTTCTTCAAGCAGATTCCACTAAAGATTTATCTGAAATGGAAAAAGCTAAGAAAATTAAACTAATTTTAGAAGAGGTATAGTATGGCTGTTTTAGCAAGAAAGAACGTAAAGACAGTCGAGGATTTAGATATATGGCTTAATAACACTAGAACATTTAAAGTTACTAATCCAAATATTTCTACATCTAGTGTTAAAGAAATCCTTTGGCTAATAGGATACTATCAAAGAAGTACATCTTATAAAACAGATACATTACACTGTAAGGAGAATATGTATAGATCCTTATTAGATATTATTAGGGTATGTAAATATCATCATCCTAAAATAACTTATAAGACTATTTTATCTGAAATTACAGCTGAGATAGATATTGTATCTAAAGGGGAAGACGTAATATTTAGAGGATTTAGATTCTGTCCTGATGTAAATAAATATAACTTTGGACCTAGATCTTATTTGGCATATGGCACTTGTAGTAGTGCAAAAGGGTTCTTAGCAATTGTATTTGTAGACATGCTGTATTGTTTTAATAATTTAGGAAGAATAGAAGTTGAGAAGTTTCTAAGGCCTATAGTAAATAAATATAATTAACATTAAATGTGGATGGTGAAGGACGGAACAGGAGATGAATGAGGAAATTACCAACTAAACGAAGCGAAGTAGTGAGAATTAATCCAAAAACAATGGTTATCTTTGGACAACCTAAATCAGGAAAAACCACTATATTAGCGGAGTTAGATAATTGTTTATTAATAGATTTAGAAGAAGGATCAGATTTCGTTAGCGCTCTTAAAGTAGACGTACTTAAAGAAGCTAGAGAACAAGATACAGCTCCTATAAACATATTACAAGATGTAATTAAAACTATTGGTGAACAAAATAAAAAGAACGGTGGTTACGTTTATAAATACATAGCCTTAGATACAGTTACAGCGTTAGAAGACATGGTTCTTCCAATCGCAGCTAAAATGCACAGAGATACGCCTATAGGACGGAATTGGGTAGGTACAGATGTTACCACCCTTCCAAATGGAGCTGGTTTGTAAAATAGCCAGTACTGGGTTAATTGCTGGAAACTCCCAAGAGCCAACATCTGAAAAGGTTAGGACTAACGGACAATCAGCAGCCAAGCCTTAGAAATAAGGAAGGTTCAACGACTATTCCTCGGAAAGGAAGTACATTTATATTTAATATTATTATAAAATATTATTAGATATATTTGGAAAAGCCCAGAAATTTTATTATATTGTTGTCTAATATAAATATAGTCAATATGAATATACAAGACAACAAAGATATCCCTAATATATCGGGAATTTACAAGATTACAAACTTAGTGAATAATAAATGTTATATTGGTTCTGCTGTAAATTTACGAGCCAGAATTAAGAGACATAATTATGAATTAGAAACTAATACTCATGCCAATAAGTATCTTACTAGGTCTTATTTAAAAAATGGTAGTGATGTATTTGATGTAGAGATGTTAGAATTATTTGAAGAAATAGATTATATTGAATTACTAAATATAGAGAAAAAGTATATTTTACTATATGATTCTTTAAAAACAGGTTATAATTTAATTTTAGATAATTCTAGTCATTTTAAGAAAATAAATAAATCAAAGAAGCATATAGAAAAAAACAGACAAGACCAGTCTATTGCTATATATAGTTTTGATAGGTTTAGCGGAGAATTAGATTATAAATTTAATTCTATCACTGAATCTTCTATATTTTTTGGAACATCTACTTCTAATATTTCGGGAGTTTGTAAAGGTAAACTTAATTATATAAAAGATCATACTTTTTGTTATAAAAAAGATTATGATAAAAATAAGGATTATTCAAATCCCTATCATTGGACAAAAGGAAAAGTAAGATCTAATAGTCATATTGAAAAAATAGAAAAAGCTAATCAAAAAAGATTAGGTAAGGATATTTATAAATATGATTTAAATTGGAATTTTATAGAAAAATACCCTTCTAGATCTAGTGCAGAGAAAATGAATAATTTAATTAAAGAAAGTTTACGTAGAAAAGCCGATATAAGAACTCCATTTGAGGGGTATTACTGGATGTATAATAAAATTTAAGATATAGTCTAGTCCTTATAGAAATATAAGGTATAAACGTATAGATATACTCGTGAAGCTTTACAAAAAGTTATTAATGCATTAAAGTCAATTACAGATACTTTAATCATTTTAGGACATGTTAAAGACAAATTAGTTGAACAAGATGGAGAAGAAATGTCAGAGAGAGGATTAGACTTAGTAGGAAAGATGCCTGGCATACTTTGCGCTAAGGTAGATGCAATTGCTTATATGTACAGAGATGAAAAGAAAACTGTACTAAACTTTAAATCATCTGAATCTCTTCTTGTAGGTGCTCGTAGTGAGCATTTAAAAGACAAAAGAATCGTTGTAGCAGAATCTAATGACAAAGGAGAAGTTAAAGTTTCTTGGTCAGAGATTTTCATTGGTTAGTAATTGTCCTTGAAATTACAAAAATAAATATTATTATACAATAAATAGACTTATATATGTTAGATTTAAACTCAAAAGAATTCAAAACAGGTTCAGCAATTTTTAATAACGGAGCAGCAGGTAAAGTAGATAACAATACCATTGAAGTTGCACGTAAAAAAGCAGAAGAACCTGATACTTACCCAGACTTTAAACTGATTGTAACAGATGAAGCAGGTAATAACTTGAATCAAGGGTTTTACTATCCAAAAGATAGTACACAAAAGAGTGAAGCAGATAATAAAAAAAGAGCTACCATTGAAGTAAGTAGAGTTCTTCATGTTGCACATGCTGTAGTTGGTACAGATTATGAATTTCCAGCTGTTAAGACTGCAAAAGAGGCCATTGATATGTTATTTAAACTAATTTCCAAAAATGCAGGAGATAAAAAGTTTAATGTTTTTGCAACATACGGTACAAAAGGATACCCAAGTAAATTCTTAGGATTACGATACTTTACATTTATCGAACCTTCAGATTTACAAGGAGTACCCAGCAGATTAAAAGTGGGAATGGGAGACCAAATGGAAAGATTGCAAGAAGATGCTCCTAGTAAAGCACCTTCAGCTAAATCTTCTACAGATAAAGATGAAGATTGGGAGTTCTAGTAAATATTTAATTATGGGGGATGTAAAAGTCCCCCTTTTTATTAATATTTATAAAAGATAATTATGAATTTAAACAGAAAATTAGTATCAAAAGAAGAATTGCTTAAAGATGTTACAGATATTGAAGTATATAGATGCTATGCACCTACATTAGAGATCCATATAGGGACACCTACAATTTCTCCATTAAGAGATGAATCTAATCCATCATTTGGATTATTCATTGGAGAAAATAATCAAGTGTTGTTTAATGACTTTAAATTAGGGGGTGGAGACTGCTTTAAATTTGTACAATTAATGTTTGGAGATACATTCTTTGAAGCATTAAGCAGAGTTGCAATAGATTTTGACCTTGAGGATAAATATATATGCAAACAAGTTAATACAAGACATGTTCCTAAGAAAGAGAGTCTAGATAAAGATAGTCTTTTAAAGAAAGCAAGTTCTAGTCTTATTAGAAAGAGACGTAGGGCTTGGAAAGAGCATGATATGAAATATTGGAAAAGTTTTGGTATTACAATAGAAATATTGGAAAAATACAAAGTAGAACCTGTATCTCATATATTTATAAATACAAGAATAATACCTTGTGATAGTTATACATATGCATTTATAGAAAATAAGGATGGAGTAGAGACATATAAGATCTACCAGCCTTTTAATTTTAGTTATAAATGGATAAATAACCACGATGATTCAGTGTGGCAAGGATGGAATCAATTACCAGATAAGGGGAAGTTATTAATAATAACTAAGTCATTAAAAGATGTAATGACTATATCTTCTTTAACCAACATACCTGCAGTATCTTTACAAGCGGAGTCAATTACACCAAAATCATATATAATTGATGAATTAAAAGATAGATTTGATACTATATTTATATGGTATGATAACGACTTTGATAAAGAAACAAACTGGGGTAAACAGTTTGGTAATGCATTAGCAGAAAAATTTGACCTTATTCCTTTATTTATACCTGATGAATTAAAATATAAAGATCCATCAGATTATGTAGCAGGAGAAGGTAAAGCAAAAGGAATAGATCTAATTAATAAACTTATTAGTTTACCATTTTAAAATTATGGATATACAATTAACAATTACACTAAAAGATAATGATTATGGCTTTAGTGATTTATTAGGGGATAGAGAATTAGACATAAAAACTAAAGCAGAAATCTTGGATCTTATAAAAGAAGATTTAGGATTTGCTTTTAGTAACTCTATTAAAATAAATAAAATTTAAAAGATACAAAATGGAAGAACAGATAATATCATTTGAAACTGCTAAATTAGCTAAAGAAAAAGGGTTTGAATGGAATTGTAATGACTGTTATGATAGAAATGGACATACTTATCTTAATGGTTGGTGTGAAAGACTTGATGATTTCTTTGAAGATAATAATTTTAATAATTCTGAAATAGAATCTAAAGGTTTAGAATATTATTATATAGCATCAACACAATCATTATTACAAAAATGGTTAAGAGAAGTTTATAATATTATAGTAACTTCTTATCCTATAACAGGCTTTGATAAAATTGAATATAGTTATAATATTTACACTTTTAGTAATATTTTAAGTTTAACAGAGACAACAGCAAGGAGGTTTAATACCGATGAAAAATCATTAGAAGAAGCATTACAAAAAGGATTAAAATTAATACTAAAAATAGATAAAAATGACAATAGTAAAAGATAAAGAGAAAACGGTAGCAGAAGCAGAAGTTCTACATCTAATTGCTGTATATGGTAGTTTAAGACAAGGGCTGGGTAATCATGGTATGATTAAATATGAAGAATTACTAGGTACATTTAGAACAGAGCCTAAGTACTCTATGTATTCTATAGGAGGTTCTTTTCCTGGGCTAAAGAAAGACGGTACTACTTCTATTGTAATGGAAGTGTATGAAGTGGGAGATGAAACTATGGATAGAGTTAATATGTTAGAAGGATATGTTGAAGGAGGGGCTAAAGAAAATAACCACTATAATAGTGAAGACATAGATACTCCATTTGGTAAAGCAAAGTTATTTATTTACAACAATTC
>Ga0209414_1001130_pt1 | contig 12778 bp, 6 predicted proteins | sample LakVidmifraction_4_FD_181154 | JGI IMG/M metagenome (GOLD analysis project Ga0209414, IMG submission 181154) | Hypersaline microbial communities from Lake Vida, Antarctica - Brine Hole Two &gt;0.2 micron (SPAdes) (version 2) | ecosystem: Environmental > Aquatic > Non-marine Saline and Alkaline >... | reverse complement strand
TAAAAAAGAATTTATTGGAAACTTTGATTTAGTTGATTCCTCTTCTAGCAAGGACTCATATATTTGTATTGTCTTAACAGATGATAAAGGAAAACTTAAAAGGACTGAAGAAACGTTAAGAAGCGTCAATAAACCTTTAGCAAGCATAATACAAGCCGCTAACCTAGGCACCTGGGAATGGCAACCTGAAAATGGTTCCCTTGTCATAAATGACCGTTGGGCAGAAATTATTGGCTACACCAAAGATGCGTTAGAACCAATGAGTTTTGATACCTGGATCAATCATACCCATCCAGAAGATTTAAAGGATGCCAAAGCACAATTAAAATTAATTTCTAATAGTATAGTGGAATTTTATAATTTAGAAATACGTATGATACATAAAAAAGGTCACTTAATATGGGTAAAAACCAAAGGGAAAGTAATAGAGTGGACAGAAGATCAGGAAGCAAAACTCATCGTTGGGACCCATGAAGATATTTCAGAAAGAAAAGAATTGCAAAAGGATTTAGAAGAAAAAGAAAAAGAAAATAGATTACTCATTACTGAGATGGCTCATGGTTTAGCTGTACATGAGATTATATGTGACGAGAATGATAAACCTAGTGATTATCGTTTTCTTAGTATGAATAAAAAGTTTGAAGAACAAACAGGTTTAAAACAAGAAGATATTATTGGTAAAAGAGTAATGGAAGTGTTACCTGCGACAGAACAGTATTGGATTGATATTTATGGAAGCGTCGCTTTAACAGGTGAAGCAATTCATTTTGAAAACTATTCAAAAGAGACGAAGCGTTGGTTTAAAGTTTCAGCGTATTCTCCAAAACCTAAACAATTTGCTGTTTTAGTTGACGATATTACGGATCGGAAAAGAATAGAAAATGAATTGTTTTTAGAAAAAGAATTTTTTAGAACCACATTGCTTTCAGTTGGTGATGGGGTTATTTCAACGGATGCCTTGGGAAATATTGTTGTAATGAATAAAGTGGCATTAGATTTAACAGGGTGGCATTTAAAAGAAGTCCTTGGCAAAAAAATAAACGAAGTATTTAAAATAAAAGATGAAATAACAAATGAACTGATTGACAATTCAATGGATCAATTTTTAGGATTAAATAAATTTTTTCAAGAGTCCAATACTAATGTGCTCCTTTCTAGATTTGGTGATACCTTTCCAATTGAAGAAACGGCGTCTCTTATTAAGGATAAAAGCGGAAATGTTACTGGGGTCGTTATCGTGTTTAAGGATATCTCTGAAAGACGAAAGAAAGAAAAACAAATTGAATATTTAAGTTTTCATGACGCATTAACAGGTATGTATAATCAGCGCTTCATAGATGAAACGATTAAACGATTAGATGTTCAAAGGAATTTGCCTCTAAGTATGATGATTCTAGATGTTAACGGCTTAAAATTAACAAATGATGCCTTTGGGCATGCCGCTGGTGATGAATTATTAATTCAGATTTCAGAAATCTTAAATCATGTTTGTCGAGACGACGAAATTATCGGTCGTATTGGTGGGGATGAGTTTTTAATTATACTACCAAAGGTTCCTAGAGAAGGGACTAAAAATATAAAAGAAAGAATTTTAAAGGAAATTGAATCTTTCAAAGAATCGAAGGTAGTTGTTTCATTGGCAATCGGTTCTGCAACAAAAACATCCCTTGAAATGAAGATTGCTGATGTTAAAGTAGAAGCAGATCGTCGGATGTACAAAGACAAGTTAAAAAATGGTAAAATTATGCGAAATAAAACCATTGATAAAATAATGAGTCGTATTAACCATGAAATCAAATTTGAAAAAGAGCATACGGCGGAAGTATCTGAATACTGTGGATTAATTGGAAGTTTTTTAGATTTTAGGGTTTCTGAAATTGAAGAAATAAAAATGGCAGGTTTATTACATGATATTGGTAAAATTAGCATTCCATTAGAAATACTAACAAAAGGGGATCTATCAGATGGGGACTTTGATCTCATTAAACGTCATCCGGAGATAAGTTATCAAATTTTAAAATCTGTTGATCGCTATGTGAAAATTGCTACAACAGTTTTACACCATCATGAACGGTGGGATGGTTCCGGTTACCCTGAAGGCCTTAAAGGTGAAGAAATTCCCCTTAAATCTAGAATTATTGCCGTTGCAGATGCTTATCAAGCCATGACTTCTGAAAGAATTCACCGAGATAAAAAATCAAAGGCTGAAGCAATAAGGGAACTAAAAAAGTGCTCTGGTAAGCAATTTGACCCAGGTATTGTGGATATATTTATAAATAAAATTCTTATTTAAACTCAATCTTATGATTGGGTTTTTATATTTTTTTAAGTTATCTTGAATTTAAATGCAATAAGTTGTATAATTGAATAGATGTTTCCGACAAAGTAATCATGATTAGAAAATGATTGTTCGATTATTGATAGATTTATAATCGTGATTGATTGATGGACGTAAAAATAAGGGGGAATTATGTGTTGCAGTACTGAAGAACAGAACAAAAGTTTAAACAATGAACAAGAAGAAAAAATTGATGCAATTGTAGATCAATACGATGATTATCAAGTGAATCTTATTTCAATCTTACAAAAAATTCAAGGTGAATTAAACTTTATATCTAAAAGTGCCATTGAATACTTAGCAAATAAAACTAAAATTAGTGAATCTAAAATATTTGGTGTGGTAACCTTTTATTCACAATTTAGAATGGCGCCTATAGGCGAAAATTTGATTTTGTTGTGTCAAGGCACGGCTTGTCATGTCAATGGCTCAGAAAAAATAGAAGAGACAATTAAAGAATACTTAAATATTGATATTGGAGAAACAACAGATGACAATCTTTTCACCTTAACGAATGTTGCCTGCCTTGGGTGTTGTTCTTTAGCACCAGTCATGATGATTAAAGATACAACATATGGTCACTTAACACCTGAGAAGACAAGAGAAATTTTGCAAAGTATCAGAGATGAAGCTTAAGGGGGATGGCATGAGAATTAAAGTAGGGGCAAGTAGTTGTGGTATTGCAGCAGGTGCTGATAAGATTTTAAATACATTAAAGCAGGACTATCCAAAGATAGATGTTAGTATAACAGGATGTATTGGTTTATGTTTTTTAGAACCAATAGTTGATATATATGATGAGAAAGACAATTTATTCAGACATGTGAATGTTGATTTGTCTGGTATTAATAAAGTAATAGAAAATTATGATAGCAATGAAACACTAATATCTGAAGAAGACCAAGATATTATCAATCGACAAACAAGAATTGTGACAGAAAATTACGGACGTATTAATCCAGAAAGTATTGAAGATTACTTAAATGTTGGTGGTTATAAAGCCATTCAAAAATGTTTGAATGACTACACACCTGAAAACGTAATTGAGAAAATTAAAGCGTCTGGTTTACGTGGTAGAGGTGGGGCAGGTTTTCCTACCTGGTTTAAATGGAATGCTGCTTTGCAATCAAAGGGTGAAAAAAAATATATTGTCTGCAATGCTGATGAAGGAGATCCAGGGGCATTTATGGACCGATCTGTTTTAGAAGGGGATCCTCATAAACTAATTGAAGGTATGATGATCGCTGGTTTCGCTATGGATGCTGATGAAGGAATCGTTTATGTCCGTGCGGAATACCCTTTAGCCATTAAAAGACTACAAAAAGCAATTGATGATGCCGTCGATAAAAATATATTAGGTGACAATATTTTTGGTATAAAAAAATATAATTTTAACATACGTATAAAAGCTGGTGCGGGTGCTTTTGTTTGTGGTGAAGAAACAGCATTAATTGCATCCTTAGAAGGTAAGCGAGGCATGCCAAAGTTAAAACCACCTTATCCAGCACAAAAAGGTTTCTTAGATTTTCCTACAAACATTAACAATGTTGAGACATTGGCGAATGTCCCATGGATTTTTAATAATGGCCCGGAAAAGTTTGCAAGTTATGGTACTGAGGATTCTAAAGGCACTAAACTTTTCGCTTTAACTGGAAAGATTAAAAAAGGTGGCCTTGTAGAAATTCCAATGGGTATGACCTTAAGAGAGGTCATATTTGGTCTTGGTGGTGGCATCAAGAATAACTTTGAATTTAAAGGTGTTCAAATGGGTGGACCATCTGGCGGATGTTTACCAAAAGAATTATTAGATATTCCAATTGATTATAAGACTATAACGAAAACAGGAGCGATTATCGGTTCTGGTGGAATGGTTGTAATGGACGAAAGCAATTGCATGGTAAGTATGGCCAAATTTTTCTTAGCCTTTACATGTGATGAATCCTGTGGTAAGTGTACTTATTGTCGTGTAGGCAATAAACGTATGCTAGAGATATTGGAGAGAATTACAGAAGGTAAGGGAGAATTAAAGGATTTAGATTTACTGAAGGAACTGGCAACAAAAACCATAGAAGGCTCTTTATGTGGTTTAGGGATGACAGCACCGAATCCAATCTTGACAACACTAAAATATTTTGAAGAAGAGTACCTTGATCATATTGAAAATAAACACTGCGAATCAGGTACATGTAAAGCTTTAATGCAATATGTAATTGATGCTGAAAAATGTATTGGGTGTACAGCTTGTAGTAAAGTCTGCCCAGTGGATGCCATTGAAGGAAAAGTAAAAGAAAAGCATATAATTATTCAAGACCAATGCATTAAATGTGGTAATTGTTATGAAGCGTGTAAGTTTGACGCAATATACATGGATTAAGGGAGGATACTATGCCAAAGATTTTAGTAAATATTAATGGAAGAGAATTAGAAGCCTATAGAAATCAAACGATTTTAGAAGCCTGTAATGACCATAATATAAAAGTGCCAACGTTATGTCACAGTGACATGTTAGAAAATTACGGTTCCTGTGGTATATGTGTTGTTGAAGTAGAAGGTACCAATAAATTGTTAAGATCTTGTTCTACAAAAATACAAGAGGGCATGATTGTTAAAACAACGAGTAAAAGAATAAAAGAGTCTAGAAAAACGACTCTAGAATTATTATTGTCCTATCATACAGGTGACTGTAAAGCCCCATGTACTTTTGCCTGTCCAGGGCAAGTAGATGTTCAAGGCTATGTTGGCTTAATTGCCAATGAAGAATATGAAGAAGCTTTAAAGTTAATTAAAGAGAAATTACCTTTACCTGCAGCCATTGGTAGAGTTTGTCCACATCCATGTCAAAGTGGTTGTAGAAGAGATTTAATTGAGGATTCCATTTCAATTGCTTGGCTTAAAAGATTTGTAGCGGATAAAGATTTAGAAAAAGATGAACCCTATTTACCTGAAATAAAAGCAAATAAAAATAAAAAGATCGCCGTTATTGGTGGTGGACCAGGCGGGTTATCGGCAGCTTTCTTTTTAAGAAAAGAAGGCTATCAAGTAACAGTTTATGAAGCCATGCCAGAATTTGGTGGGATGTTAAAATATGGTATCCCATTGTATCGATTACCAAAGGATGTTTTACAGGATGAAATTAAATTAATTGAAAAAATGGGTGTTGAATTAATTGCAAATACGCGTATTGGAGAATCCATTCAATTCAGTCACATTCGAAAAGAATTTGATGCTGTCTATGTATCCATTGGTGCTTGGGAAAGTTCAATTATTCCATGCCAAGGTAATACTTTAAATCATGTTCACGGTGGAATTGATTTTCTAAATAAATTTGCCATTAATGAGCCAATTAAAGTTGGTAAAAATATTGCTGTTATTGGTGGGGGTAATACGGCCATGGATACTTGTCGAACGGCTATTAGATTAGGTGCTGATAAAGTATATGTTATTTATAGAAGAACAATGGACGATATGCCTGCTGTTGATGTAGAAATCATTGAAGCATTAGAAGAAGGGGTAGAATCAAAGTTTTTACTTAACCCTGTTGAAATATTGGATGATGGTAATGGAAATGTAGCAGGTATAAAATTAGAGAAAATGAGAAAAATAGGCATTGATAAACGCGGTCGTACAAAGGTAGAAGGCACTGGTGAATTTGAAACATTAGCCGTTGAATCCGTAATTATGTCTATTGGACAGAAATTAAATAACGCTGGATTAGAAGAGATTAAATTAAATGACTGGGGTAATATTGAATCCCATGAAAAAACATGGCAAACGAACTTAGAAGGCGTATTTGCTGGCGGCGATTGTGCGAATGAAGGGGCAGATATAGCAATTCATGCCATTGATGATGGTAGAAAAGCTGCAATGGTTATTGATAGTTATTTATATGGAGATATTCAACCCATTGAAGATCAGTATTACGTGGAAAAGAAGAATATGACTAGAGAAGATTTTCCAAGTATCCTTACTGAAGAGCGTAGTTCAATGGGACATGAACGACCGGAGCTTAGAAAAAACAACTTTGAAGAAGTCGTTTATGGCTTTACTGAAGAAGAAGCTTTACAGGAGGCCCAACGGTGTCTGGAATGCGGATGTAAAGAAGTCTTCAATTGTGATTTGCTTAAACACTCAAATGCCTATGATGTAGAACCAGAACGTTTAGCAGGAGAAAAACAAGTGTATGCCATTGATGATGCCCATACTAATATTTTGAAAGATGCAAATAAATGCATTCACTGTGGTATGTGTGTTAGAGTTTGTGATGAAGTAATGGATCTTGGAAGTCTTGGTCTAGTGAATAGAGGATTTGATACAGTTGTTTTACCGGCCCTTGATAAAAAGTTGGAAGAAACGACATGTATTAGTTGTGGTCAGTGTGTTAATATTTGTCCAACAGGTGCATTACAGGAAAGATTAAATATTAAGAAACCTGTACCTGTTATACCAAAGGTAACACATACAACTTGTACCGCTTGTTCTATTGGTTGTCAAGTGAACATTGAATCAAAGGGTAATTTGTTACTAAGAGCAATACCGGATTATTATGATTCAACGAGTAAAGGCTTATTGTGCTCAAAAGGAAAGTTTGATTTTAACAATAGGAAAGATGAACGTTTATTAAAGCCAATGATTAGAAAGAATGGTGAATTAGTTGAAGTATCCTATGAAGAAGCAATTCTTTATGCTGCTAGAAAAGCACAATCAATGGAATTACTCTATGGTAAAAATGCCCTAGGTGTTTCCATAAGTGATTCTTTAACAAATGAAGAAATATATTTAGCGAAAAAATATGGTGCAGAAATTTTAAACACAGACAATATATTCAATATCAATGGCAGAAAGTCTGGTTTAAAAGAAGTTTTAGGAATTGATACATCAACAAATACATTAAATGAAATTATTAATACAGATGTTGTATTCAATATAAATGCTGATTTAATGAAAGATTACACCATTGCTGGTTTAAAGGTAAAACAAGCATTTGATCATAAGGCAAAAGTTATTAATTTGAGTCAGAAAAGAACTAAATTAGATGATTGGAGTATATTATCTATTATTGAAGAAAACATTACCCAAGTTTTGAAACAACTCTATAAAGGTTTAAATGATAGCGAAGGAATATTAGATGAGAATGTTCTTGAAGTAATAGATCTTTTAAAATCTAATAAAAAAGTCATTTTTGTATTTGATGAAGAAAAAACCTCTATGGCAGATGAAATACTCATTGCAAGTATTGCAAAGATTTCTAAACACATCGGGAGTCCAAGAAATGGCATCATTAAACTCAGACGTCATATCAATGGACAGGGTTTAGTAGATATGGGGATTTCTAATGATTCCTCATTAATGAAGAATAGAATTAAAAATGGTGATATTCATGGTTTATTGTTACTTGGAAATGAGTTGCCTAAAGACAATAGTCTAGAGGCACTTGATTTTACAATGGTTATGTCCTATGGGTTAACAGAAGAAGTAAAAAAAGCCGATGTTATCTTTCCAATGGCAACGATGCTAGAATCTGAAGGGACAATAACGACGAATGATCGAAGAATTTTAAAAGTGACTCAAGTAATTGAACCAGAAATTAAATATAGCAATTTACGTTTAATTGAAAAATTAATGAATGTTTATGGTAGAAATATTGAATTAAAGGATTCTGATGGGGTACTTGAAGAAATTTGTAGGAATATCAAGTGTTACAGTGGTTATTTAGATGCAGACGAAAAAAATAATCGCTGGCCAATTGATGCTAAGAATTCACTATTTGAGAATGAAAATATATTTGTACTACCGGTGGATGAAGAAAAATTATCCAGTCATATTATCAGTATAATTGAAGAGATTGAATAGATAAAACATCAAAGAGTGTGCTTTTAACCGGGCACTCTCTTTTTATTTTAAGACAAAATTTGTATTACCTTATATAAATATATTTATATTCATTTACATATATTATTTTTAATGATACAATGCCAGTGTATAGAAGAATCTGAGGTGGGATAATGTCAATAAAAGAATTAATAAGTCATGGTTTTGTAATTAAAGAGTATGGGTATGATCTCTACAGTGTGGCTAAAGCCTATAATCAGTTACCAGAAGATTCTAGTTCTAGTGAACGAAAATTATATTTTAAAGATCTAAAAAGATATTCTCATGATATTAGTAATCTTGCAGAAGAAATAGAGAAAATTATTGCAACAGTAGAGGCAGAGGAAATGAAAAATGAAAAAAGAAAAATAAAAAAAGAAAAATAATTTAGTCATAATCATTTTTCCTAACAGTAAACCATTCGAAAAAATCGGATGGTTTTTTGGTTGCATAGTAAAATATTTCATTTAAAAACACGAGTGAATTAAAAAAATACCTTAGAGTAGCACTCGTTTTAAAATGTCTACTCTATAAGGTATTTATGATTAATGAAGATCAATGAAATTTTCTATTGATGTAACTCTAAATAGAAATTTTTAAATTCCTTTTTATTGTTTTGCAACAAACGAATTAATTCTGGATCAAAGTGTTCTCCTGAGGACTCCTCAAGAATAGCCCATGCTTTATCAAAGCTAAATTCATCTTTGTAGACACGCTTTGAAGTCAAAGCATCAAACACGTCTGATATGGCAACAATTCGCGCTTCTAATGGAATGTTAGATGCTCTTAAGCCTTCTGGGTATCCTTTGCCATTCCATTTCTCATGATGGTAGCGGGTGATGTTTTCAGCAATTGTATAAAAACCATGATTAAAAATTTCTAAAGATTTTTTTAAATCAGAAAATATGTCCGCACCAATGACAGGATGTTCTTTCATAATCTCCCATTCTTCAGCGTTTAATTTTCCCGGTTTTTTCAAAATTTTATCTGGTATACCTACTTTTCCAATATCATGCACTGGAGCATTGTTGACAATTTCTCTTACAAAATTACGTGTGACGCTGTACTCTTCAGAGGGATGGTTAATCAACATTTGGGCAATAAATCTTGAATATTCTACCATTCGGTCTAAATGTTCTCCCGTTTCAGTGTCTTTCTTTTCAACTAAACTAGCAAAGGCAACAGTAATTTTGGAAAAAATCATTTTAGTTAAATAAGTTTTGTCCAGTATACCAGCAATTTCTCTGGCAATATTTTCACCAATTTGTTTTGTCTTTTCATTGAACTGGTTATTTTTAAGAGAACTAAAAAAAAGAAAACCGGAGACTGAGTTGTCTATAATCAATGGAAAAACAATGTTGGATTTAATACCTTCACGAACAATAAGATTTAATGCGCTACTTTCTGATTTATGATCATATAATTCTTCTAAATCATTTGTGATGAGGGTCTTTGGATTTTCAATTAATTCATAAAGAGATGTTTCCTTAAAGGTAACACTAAAACCTGGTCCAAGAAGAATTTTATCATAATTTGCAATACCGTGTTCCGCAATAATTTCTTCATCTTTATAGTTTATAAAAGCAACTCCTACCCGGTCAACAGAGAGTTCATCTTCTATCATTTCAAATAAGTTATCAAGAACGTCTGTCAGTAGATAGCCTTGACTAGAAACCAATTTTATTTTTTGTAGAAAATCTTGCTCTTCCATAACCTCATTTATGATAAATTGGATAACTTCTTCTTCTTTAAACTTTGGTTTAAAATTGGGGAGCGCCTTGACATTATAATTTTGTTTATTCATTTGATTAAAAGCCTTTAAAATATAATGCAGATCAATTTTATTAATTCGGTTAAGACAGAAAATCAGAAGAAACACAATTAAGCCCATGATAGCAACTAAAATATTATTTATTAATATATATATATCCATGATCGCAATAATATTTTTGTCAAATTGTTGAAGGGATTCTTCAATAATGTCTTTAATTTGATTGTATTGTTCTGTAATTATTTTATAATTTATATTATTGATAGTACTATTAGTTAATGATTTTTCAATAAGAAAATTCAATTTGGTATATTTTCTTTCAACTAAAAGTATAGTTTCATAATTATTTTCAAATAAATCAAGATTTTTAAATATAATATTGTTTTTATAGTTAAGAATCATAATTTTTGTTTTGGTGATGATATTACTGCTTTCATTTATATTATCTATCAATAAATTTGTATTTCTGTCATAAGCTTCTTTTAAATTTTGGTATCGGTTATCATCTATTTTATCAACGTTTTGAGAGGATATATTTTTAAGGACTCTTAAGGGCAGTTCCATTTCAATAGAATGTTCTTTAATATCGTCAATAAGATAATGGGTTTCATATAGTTTATGGGTTAAATCATTTATATAGAAAACATTAAAACTAATAAGTACTACTAGAATGACTAACAACGTCATAGTAATACTAGAAATAATACTTTTTAAACTTTTCATTTTTCACTCCTAACTTTTTACATGACAATTACAATTAGAATAACATTTTTTGAAAGAAAAAACAAGACTTTGAAGTTATGAAAAAATAGTAGCACTTTTTAATCACTTAAAAAAAATAACGTAAATAAAGTATTTGACAAAAATAATACAATATTGTACAATAGGGATGCTAATGAGAATGATTATCAAGTTCTATAAGGAGGCCATATGAGATTAGATACAGTATTGACTAAAAAAATTGTAGTCATTGAAAAAATAGATATTCAAGGAGATTATAGAAAAAGATTACAAGAAATGGGGCTCATACCCGGAAGAAAAATATATGTTCAAAAATTTGCACCCATGGGGAATCCTATGGAAATAAAGATAAATGGTCAAAGCATTTCTATTAGAAACGAAGATGCCCACTCAATTGAGGTCAGTGATGCACATGAGTAATACTGTTGCATTGGTGGGCAATCCTAATTGCGGTAAAACAACACTTTTCAATGTATTAACGGGTTCTCGCCATTCAGTAGGCAACTGGCCAGGGGTTACTGTTGAAAAAAAAGAAGGAAAAATTAATGATGATTTAATTCTTGTAGATTTACCGGGAATTTATAGTTTGACGCCATTTTCTAAAGATGAAGAAATTGCGGAAGAGTTCTTAATAAGTGATCAATCTGATTTAATCGTTAATATTATTGATGCGACAAATTTAGAACGAAATTTATATTTAACCTCCCAATTGATTGAGACAGGCAAACCCCTTGTCTTGGCATTAAATATGATTGATGAATTAGATGATGTTGGTACAAATATTGATTATGAAAAACTTTCAGAAACAATTGGCGTACCCGTTGTACCAATTTCTGCTCTTAAAAAATATGGTATTGATCAATTAATTGATGAAATAAATAAAGGCATAAAATATCCGAAGAAAAAGAAATGGCATTATTCAGGTGAAATAGAAAAGTACATTACTGATGCCCAAAAGAAAATTGAAAAAGAATCTATCACCTATAAAAATTATCCTTCAAGATTTTTAGCTATAAAACACTTAGAGAATGACCAAGAGATAAATAAAGTCGTTAATTATTTCAATCAAAGTCAATTGATTGAATTAGAAAATAAAATAGTGGCCGATCGATATGAGCGGATTCGATTAATTATGGAAGGAACTTTTTTTTCAGATCGTAAATTTTTAGATGATTCTATTTCTGATAAAATTGATTCTTTTTTAACGAATAAATGGTTTGGTATACCAATATTTGCACTTGTGATGTACTTAGTATTTCAATTTACTTTCAGTGTTGGAAATATTTTTTTAGATATTATTGATGGGTTTTTTAGCGATATTATTATACCAAATGTTATAAGTTTCCTTACGACAGTAGGCGTTGCTGATTGGATGGTTTCAATGATTGGAGAAGGTATTTTTGGTGGTGTTGGTGCCGTATTGACATTTTTACCAAATATCGTTTTCTTATTTATTGCAATAGCCTTCTTAGAAGACTCTGGTTACATGTCTAGAGTTGCTTTTATTTTAGATCGTGCGTTAAAAAGAATTGGATTAAGTGGGAAAGCCTTTATACCAATGGTTATAGGCTTTGGTTGCAACATTCCGGCGATCTTGGCAACACGAACATTACGCTCTGAAACAGATCGTAAAATAAGTATTCTCGTGAATCCTTTTATGTCTTGTGGTGCCCGGTTACCCGTCTATGTTTTATTTGTAAATGCTTTTTTCTTAAAGAATAAAGCCCTGGTGACTTATAGTTTGTATATGTTAGGTATAGTCGTTGCTGTTTTTATGGCATGGATTTTCAAAAAGACGATATTTAAAGGTGGTACTGAAGTATTTATGATTGAATTACCAAGGTATAGAATGCCATCTGTAAAAAACGTTTCACTAAAAGTTTGGGAACAAAGTAAAGCTTATATTCAAAAAGCAGGAAGTATTATCTTAGCTGCTTCCGTTATATTATGGTTTGTTTTGAATTTTGGACCAAATGGTATGACTGAAATGCAAAACAGTTTCGGTGCAATGATTGGCCGCTTTATTGCTCCAATTTTTAAGCCTTTAGGCTTTGGAGATT
>Ga0209414_1001129_pt1 | contig 12784 bp, 10 predicted proteins | sample LakVidmifraction_4_FD_181154 | JGI IMG/M metagenome (GOLD analysis project Ga0209414, IMG submission 181154) | Hypersaline microbial communities from Lake Vida, Antarctica - Brine Hole Two &gt;0.2 micron (SPAdes) (version 2) | ecosystem: Environmental > Aquatic > Non-marine Saline and Alkaline >... | reverse complement strand
TCGCCGGAGCCGTATCCCTCAACCCTGGAAAATTGCAGGAAATTGAGCGCAATAAACAGGCTGCTTAAACGCAGCTATATGGACAACTGGGTTGCAAATCACCGTAAATATCGGGGCAAATGAACAATTGATTTTGTACGTAGGTAGCCTTGAGCAGCGCAGAAACCCCCTATTCATCGCCGAGTTGGCGAGCAAAGCTAGCCCTGATCAGCATTTTGTTATGGTGGGTGAGGGGCTCTGCCGCGCTGAAGTCGTAGCAGTCCAAAAGGAACGTTTTCTTAATAACCTCCATCTGATCGGTCGGCTGAACCAGCAGGAACTGCCTGCCCTTTACGAGCAGTCAGATGTATTCATTCTACCAAGCAATTACGAAATCTATGGAATGGTAGTGGCTGAGTCACTATTTTTCGGTACGCCCGTGGTAAGTACAAGAACCGTAGGGCCGGTAGACATCATTGAGGGAAAAGTTCAGGGCTGCCTTATGCCAAATATAAATGTGAATGAATGGCTTACAGCACTCTCTCTTTACGGTGCGTCGTCCATCGATGCAAACAGCAATGCTGAGCGCACATCCTATGCGGAAGGTCGATTTGACTGGGCAACAATCGCTCGAGAATACCTTAGGCTCATATCAGCTGCGCCGTAACGTTGCTAAATTATTCTGCGGGCAAGGTCAATAACTCCAACATTTTTTAGAGGTGAGGGATGTTAATAGGTTGGCGGCAACCTGCCAACACCGACAACCGACGATGAACTCGACCGGCTGTTGCCTTTGAACCAGGGCAAAACCATTCCAGTGTAGTTTGTCGAGCGCTTACGGGTTTTCTTATTGCGGGGCTAATACACTATTTTATTTTAATTCTGGGTAAAATGAGTATTCTAAGCTTACAGTAGAGGAAGCCGAATTTCTCGATGTAACAGATGTGTAAAAAGTTATATATTTTCGTAGCGTTGATAGACAGTCACGAATGCAACACAGTTATTCGAAACTATTTTAGATAACTTGTTTCCTGTTACGGTTTAGCTCAGGTATCTTGGTTATCTTTAATCTCCACTCATACTGAGTGAAGGAACGGACTATGATTTTGAAAAACAAATTACTCATTAGCTGCATCTTGGCGAGCGTTATGCTGTTGGATGCATCAGTTATTCATGCAGAGGTCATCTTCTCAGAAAACTTCGATGATCAGCCGGACTGGGATAAAATGACGGATCCAAGCCCAAGCAGTGATAATTCTCGGCACGTATCAAAGGGAGACATTATACCTGTAGGGTGGGATTTGGTGCGATCTGAAGCGACGTGGGCGCCCTCTAGCGGGCACATGGATCGTCACGAGTCGTTTGAGATCAAGAGGGCAGATTCCGCCAAAGCTCGCGGTGGTAAGGGTAAGGCAATGGTGAACTGGCGAGACAGCCATGACCCTGGATGGAAACGATGGAACTCCGATGGCATATTGCTCAAAAGGATAGGAAACCAAAATCAGGTGTACGTTGAGTTCTATGTTGCGTTCTCGCCAGAAACCTATGACACCTTCAATAACAACCCTGAGGGGGTAGGCACCTCAAAGATATTTCGAATATATGGCTTCACAGGCGACTGGGACGCCCCGTTTGATTATTTCGCTGGCGCAACGCATCCAGAGCTTGTTTGGGCAATCGACGGAGAACCATTTAAATACGGACTCCGTAACAAGCTGTCGCTATACGGAATGCACAACGATGATGCGAATTACCCCGATATGCCGAGCAGGCAACACGGCGGGGATTTCTCTCTTAGTTACATATCGAGTCTGGCAGACATGGCCCTCGACGGCGGTGACGCCAAGCTACAAGATAAAGAGAGCAGCGGGTACATGCTACCGGGTGGAGGCAGCGCGACGATGGAGCGCTTGTTTGGTCCGCCAGGCTCGTACACCAAAGTTGCTTTCTTTGTGAAGTTGAACTCTGCGAAAGGCGTCAATGATGGCGTTCTTATTCAATGGATTGACGACACTCAAATCCTTTATCAAAACACAATCAACTGGGTGCCATCGGACAAGAATGGTATTGCGTGGAATGTTATAGGGTTTGGTGGTAATGACTTCTTTCAATCCTATCCAAACGAAGACCGTCACGAGGAGTGGTACGCCATTGATGATATTAGGGTGTTGACTGATATACCAGACGACCTAAGAGATAATTCAAAACACACAGTGGCACCCAATCCGCCGTTGGGCATTGAGATTGAGTGATTGGATGCCTGATGGTGTTCGATGAAGGAAGTTCTTTTTGTGAGTTGCACCAAATCTTTTTAGATTTGTTGGTATACCCACTTAATGCCTACCCGTGTGATTTGATTCATCTCCCGATTTGAGTTCCAAGATAGTAGGTCTCTCATATAAAGCTGACCTGAAAGGTGAGTAAGGAAATTGTAGACCAGATTGCAGCGGAAGTAGGGGGTCTCAATTATTTCATGCGAAACACCATAGGCATTCAGAAAACGCTGAGGTAAATCCCCGAAGAGCCTTCGCCGAGTGGCGTTAGTTGCCACTATCGCCCACAGGCCACTGTAAAATCTGGCTACGTCATCTAGGTTACCTGAAACCCTAGTGTCACCAAAATCCAGAATATGTAAATCCCGTTGCTTATCAATCAGAACATTATAGATAATAAAATCGCCATGTACGCGGCAGGCAAATGAGTTGTTGGCGGCCAAGTATTCTGGCTTGCTCAGGTTTCTGAACTCTGTACCGAACTGCCTCTCAATCTTTGCTAGATTGTATTCCGAGATTAAGCGATTTTTTCTTATATACTCAATTTTACCACGAAATTCTGCTTCCATCCAATCCCCATCGGGGCTCGTCAATAGGCTACTAGCGGAGCTTTCATGATACTTGCGCAACCAACTACCAAGCTCAGTAATACGAGCGCGAACCGTATCGGGGTAAGGTAGCCGATGACCTTTCAACCGTCCCAAAAGGTACGTAGGGTTCCAGACGGCGTGAAATAGCTCTTGCCCATCCACTTTCCGCGTGGTAAGCCGATTCGTCGATTCATTGAAGCTGATCAGCTCAACTGCTTTGACATGTTCGGTCTGAATGTCTAGGTTGCGGCAGCGGGCCAGTTCTTGTGCTTCTGGCTTAAGGCTGAGTTTCAATGTGTGTTTTATATAGGTTTGCTCAGAACTGATTCCAGTGCTGCGGGGGTTAACGCATACTTTCGCATTGTGCTGGCTCATTGGATGGTACCTTATGTTTGTACTAATAGCCGTGACTTTATTATATGTCTTTGTATCTAGATTTTTGCAAAGGCATGCTCGCAACGACGTTGCTTGCACGGATTTTGTAAATTAAATAGCCCAAACTGACTATCACCTTTGACAAGGGCGGCAATATGCAGGAGTTTGACTTAGAGATAGATAGCATACACTTAGTTATTGAGCGCGCGCTGTATGAGCCTACTTGATGCCACTGTTCAGCGTACGTTTTTTGAGGCGACGGTTCCTGTTCTCCAGCACATTCAGTCGATCACTCCACCCACCCCACTTGAACTTCAGACGCCATTTGTAGAAACTTGCGTTAGCCAATCCGCTCGAGCGAAAAAGCTAAGGAATCGGTATTTAAATTTCGGCTTGTTTCATGATTTTAAATATTTGGCTACAAAAAATTTTGATCATTCCATGTAAAGTCTTTCTGTCTTTAGTTGTCGAAAGACCTTACTTGCGATAAATCCTGTGTATGCAGAGGGGGAGTGTTATTAAGAACTCCCAAAATCATGCAATCTTACTAAATTGAAGAATCCTTTTAATAGGCCTAGGCTTCGTCCCGCGAGATAAATAAAATCCAATACATATATTGAAAATATATTTATTGGATTAAGTGTAAAGTATCTCGATCTTGACATACGCTTTAATGATAGTAGAAATGGAATAGAACCCCATGATAATAGACTAATAATAGTTATATTTGAACTTGATAGAAAAATACTTTGTATGAGCACAAAAAATGGCAATATTATAAAGACTGACGTTGCTAAAAAAACTGGATCTTTTACGGATTGTATAATATTTGATATATAGTTTTCCGAATGCCAGATTTGGCGCTGTAAAAACTGCATGAGGGTTTTAGCGTTGCCTAAATGCGTAACATCCAATGCATGGTCAATAAGCACAGGTGAATTATTTGAAGTTAGCCGATTGTGTAGATCCGTGTCTTCCCCAGATGATACTAATTCATTATAACCGTTTATTTCCCAAAAAAGTTTCGTTGACAGTACCGTACTCGCACCAATTAGGTGTTTAGGCAAGGTGGGCTGGCCTTTGCTCTCTAACAACCATGATGTTTCAATCCAAGTCGCGTCGATGGGTAACTTGACACCGCCCCCATAAACGTAGTTGGGCCAGTCATTAATTAGTTGTTCGGCTCTATTTAACCAGTCCTCGTCCATAAGGCAGTCTGCATCGATGAAAATGAGTATTTGCCCTCTGGCCTGCGCCGCTCCGTGATTTCGTACCGCTCCGACATTTCCTTCCAATAGCTGAAACACTTTTGCTTGATCGAAGTTAAGAGCAATCTCATAGCTACGATCTTGGGAGCCGTTATCCACTACGATTACCTCATATTTAGCACTGTCGTAGTTTAAGGTGAAAATAGATTGAAGGCATGAGCCAATATGGTCTTCTTCGTTATAGGCGGGTATCACGATAGAAAAATAGGGAGAGGCACTCTCTGCTTCGATTCGTGCAGTCATTTTTCTCTAATCACCGAGCGGAATTTGCCATTACGGCCACGCGGAATTGCTGACACATGCTCTACCACCACTTGAAAGTCGTCCCCAAGCCGTTGTTTACAGTTGAAAACAAGGACGCTCTCATCAGCATCAGCGAGCTGATCCTTAACTAATTTTATGGTCGCCCAGCCAGGTTGACTTTGAACAACTTGGGCTTCCCGAATACCCTCGACACCCTTAAAAATATGGTCAATACGCCCAATTAGGCGCCCGTCACTTGTTTCGATGTAGTCGTCTAGCCTACCGTTGATGGATTTTAGCCCTGGTGTGCCAATCGTTGCTTCGGACGCATTCGCTAACGTTGCCGTATCGCCAAGATTGTATCGGAGTAATGGCATTTGTTCGTTGGTCAGAGAGGTGGCCAGTAATGCTCCTGTGTCATTTGAATCTGAACTTATTTCAACCTCTGTAATGCCAATGAGCGGATTTGACTGATAGATTCCAGTCTTGTCCTGCCCGGCAAACATCACATATTCGGCTGTTCCATAGTAGTCGTAAATGGGGCAGCTGAAAACAGATTCTATTTTTTCCCTTTGCCATGAAAGGAGTGTCTCGGAGTTCGTAATAATGGCTTTCGGTTGGAAGCCCGGTTTAGAATCGGACTTCAGGTAGTGAATTGCCAGATCATAAATCGCGGATGGGTAACCGATCAGTTCTTTTGGCTGAAACCTGTCCAGCTCTTTTTTATAGTGGGGAAAGGTATTTTCATTAAGGTGATAGCTGGAAAACAGTCGCTGATTTTCAGATCGGTTAAAGCGGGAAAAAGGGGGCTGCATGTCATTAGCGGGCTTGAGCATTCTTCCAGCGAAGGTTGCTCGTCTTGAGCCAAATGGAACGCCGTGACTTTCTTCATGATCGACCAGCAGCGCCATAGCTAATTTATAAGTACGCTCATCGACCTGGAGCGCTAGCGGTGTACCCGTGCTACCGCTTGTATGCTGAACCATAAAAGGTTTTGGCGCATCTTTCGGCCGAAAGTTATGATCTTGCTCCAGTATTGTCTGCTTATTCAGGATCGGCAGCTTTTTTAGATCCTGAAGCTGTGTAATATCGTTTGGACGTAGCCCGTGCTGCGCAAAAAGCTTTTGATAATAAGGTATTTGGTTTGCGCAGTGGGTTACCATCTGATGCAGGCGTTCTTCCTGGAACGCTTTGATCTCTGTTACGCTAAATCCCTTGGCTCTTTCCAGCTCTTTGCGAATTTCGTAATACAGGCCTTTGTATCGCCTCTGATAAAGCATATACCCATAGGCTGATATCAAAAAATTCTGAAGCAATGGAGGAGATCTAAAGTATAAGTTTTCAGCGATTTTCATCGTAAACTTCGCCTCCGCCTTCGGTAGCCTTATTGCCGATGGCTAAAAAATAATCGATTGTTTTTATTTTACAGACCATGTCCATGGTCGAGCCAGCATCTATTGCATTTTTTTGATTTGAAGCGATCGTTTTCAACATTCGATCCTTAGACCAAATATCGGATTTTAACGATTGAATTGTGGTTTCGAAAAAGTCGCCTGAATAGAGATGTTCGTAGTTAAACCATCCCAGGTTAGGGCGGTTTTTCTTTAACTTAAAGATCGTTTTTTCGAAAATTATTCGTAAAATCCTTGAAAGCTCTTGGATGAAGATGGGCTGTTTTGCTCTTACCAGGGTAGCCGCCATCGGAAATTCTAATAAATCCGAGTTGAGTTCGGCAATTACCTTTTTGGTTAAGCGGTTTTGAACCCTTTGTTTGAAGGGAATGTTGTAGACCAGTTTGAGTAAATCTGGATGGCTAAGAGGGGAGTAATACCCTTGAAAAGGCTTTGCCATGCTTGGCTGCTTCATCATGTACTGGCGACTGACGTGGTCGTAGTTGAATTTCTCGATCGCAAAAGAAAAATCGTCAGTCTCGTTTAAGTAATTATCTAGGGTGTCATGGATTTTTTGAGTTGTGCTTGTAGCTGTCCGGCTAAAAATCTGATCGCCTTTGTCGCTGGTAAACCAGAATTTTTCAGGAGCGGTCGCACTTCTCTTGACGTCGTTTATGATTTTTTCTTTCGAAGCTATTTTTGGGTTCATTAGGTGTAAAGAATTAAAGGTTTTCTGGAACCGGGTTCCTACACTTGGAAAACCATTGTGCCCTCCAAGCCTGGCACCTATTACGCCACTGGCAATGGGTAGGCATAATTTCTCTGATAAAAACTTGCTGGATAAATGCCAAATCGGCCATAGGCAGTGTCCGTGGAGCTCTAACATCTCATCGAGCAAGTCTGTATCTATCACCATTCCTCTAACATCTTTAAAGTAGTGATCCGTTCGAATAGTACCTGAGAGCTTTTTTGCAATAGTGCATTCTCGGCTGGATGTGTCGCCATGGGTATAGGCTAGGGTTATGGGCGACTTGCGGGGAGCGAGTAGTGTTCTAGAATCCCAACCTGCCGACATCATTAACACCATTGGGCTGTAGGTCAGCATGATGTCGCTAAACAGTTTGGCGAACGTTCTGCCGTTATTCGGGAGCGTTTCGGAATTTAGTTTTTGTGGCGTGACATCAGAAACCTGCTTGGTTATCTCCAGAGTTTCAGTGTCTACCTCTAACCTTTGGTTAGGTAGTGTCTGCAGAGTATTTTCGAAGAAGGAGCTTTCTCCCAATGTGTAGCCAAATGAGAGGTAGCAGTGAATCGCGTCCCAGTCGGGGCTTTCGCTGTTTCCGATCAGGTTGTCCAGACGATTCGATATCAGAACTGTGGAATCACTTTTCCGATAGTATACCGGTTCGGCGCCTGCCAAATCTGATCTGACTGTCAGTTTTCTACGGTCGACAGAGTAGGTTATCGATGTCCCATTGATTGGCGCGTCGAAATCCACGGTTTTGCTGTCCTTTCTTTCGCCGAAAAAAAGTTTGAAGTCCCCAGATTCATGAGCTTCGTGGCGGATATAGAAAGGATTGATATCCTTCACTTGGAGGGACACTTTTGTATCAGAAGACTGTATCTCAGCGGTGTTCGTATCGTCAGTTCCAACGATCACGAGAAATGAGTTCGGCTTTAACATTATGTGCTCTCTTTATTCCTTGAGCTGATCTTGGCGGCTGGATTTCCGCCCCAAATGGCCCCAAATTCCTCGATGGGCCGGGTCAATACTGAGCCTGCAGCAACTATCGATTTGTCACTGACAGAAGCCATTAAAACCGCGCTATTCCCAATCCAGCAGTCTTCGCCGATTCTAACTTTCGTATACTTGCCACCTTGTTCCTGAATAGGTGTTTGCGGATCGTGAAAATTGTGTTGCTCGTTGCCACTCAGTATATGTACCCCACTACCTAGAAGCGTATTCTCACCAATCGTACATTTCCCTATATTGCACTGTGGGCCAATGTACACGCCTTTATGGATAGACGTATCACGATGTGAGAATACCGTTAGGAAGCCTACGAGGATATCGTCGGAGGTATTTGAGCAGGCAAGCCGATAAAACGCAGCGCGACAGTAGATGCCTACTTTCCCAGGAATCAGGCTAAGTACCTGAGAGAAGGTCTGGAATGTGCCGTCTGGACTTCCCAATAAGCTGAGGAGTAAGTAGAGCGCATAGAGAGGCAAAACCAGCAAAAGGAAGATGTTTTTGATCGTTCTTTTGAGTGTCTGGCGCATGTTCAGGATCGATCCAGTCGCGTGTTCAGCCAGAGCCTCTCGCGAGACAGTTTAAAGGTTAATAGAGCGCGTAGCGCACGACCCCCGATTCGTGCCATGAGGAGTCTCCATGTAAGGATCGGAGGAGTCCAGTGTCGATGTGTGGAAGTACACGGATCCTGTGCTAGAGGACTTGAAGCGGCTAGTAACTGGGGGCCATGATTCTGCATGAGAATGATGAGTATTCTGGAGAAATGACGTTCCTGGCTGCGTTCGAGTGTCCCCGTAAACTCTCCGAGCCACTTTTGACCTAGTTTCCGATACTGATCGGAGTTTTCATGGTCAAGCTCAGACGCCTGGAACATGAGCATCGCTTTTCGCACGTCCTGGGCTACCCAGGTGTCATTCGGAAATTCAAGCTGAGTTTTGTCAGCCATGAACGGGCGTTCATTTTTAAGCATCCAGTGGGTGTAATGTAGAAGTGATGCTTTGGTGTACTCATATTGGTCGTCTTCGCCGTCGAGCTGACGTTTCAAATAAAGGTAGCGAAAAAGGGCAGCAAGGAGAACGAGATAGGACCATCTGTTTTCAACGTCGAGCAAATCCCGGTGCTCAATCACATCCATAGGATGTATCGTTTTCCTGATTATCGTTTCAGCCTGTTGAAGCCAGGATCCATGTTCATCAAGGATCCATGCGTCCAGAAGGGTATTGAGGTAATTTCCGGTTCCACGGTTAAAGGGGTATCTATGGGTGGATACCTGCTTGCCGCGGATCATTTTTTTCAAGGCTGGAATTTCTCTTTTCTTTAACGCCAGCATTTGTTCAAGAAACCCGCCTTGGCCTTCATGGAGTGCTGTCATCCAGCGCGCAAGTTTAAGAACGGCCTGCCGTGATTTGTCGCTACCCGTAAGGTAATGATGATAGAGAAGGCCTGTTGAATAGCAATGCTCTTGAGCGGGACCTCCGCCGGTTTGTCCTGGGGTAGAGCTGGTGTCATTGTGTCGGGAAAAGGTTCTGTGGGTTGCTGTTTGGGCATCTAGGTAGTGGTCGGTGTGCCAGAATAGACCGTTGTTATATTCCGATCGATCTTCTTCAGTATGGTAAATATCGATGTCTACGACGTGTCGGGCTAGATCATCCATCAACTCAAACCAGCGCTTATCACCTGTGAGCGCGAACTGCCTGGCGAAGCCGTAGATTGGATCATACTGGTTGTTGTAATGAGAGATGAATGCTGGCTCTCCCTGGGCTTGGTAGAGAGTTTCATGGTCTGCGAAAATTTCGCCAAAGTTACGCCAGCCGAATTCGTCAATAACCTCTCTCTTTGCAAAGAAGTTAGAGCTTCCGTTTAGCCCTTCAGCTATGAGTTGGTCGAGAGCATCCGGTTGAGTATTGGCCTTGAACCATGGGAAGGCGTCAGCTTGCTCGTAGCACTCTGAAGTAAGCACCGGCATGAGAGGGGCATACGCTGTTGAACTAATACTGTTATTGGAGCTGTACGCCATCAAGCAGTGGAGAGTTTTCTGTTCCCCACCTTGTAGCTCGTAGGCGTTTTTTGCATCTTTCGGGAACAGACCGATGGTTAGCGCGTTTCTTGTTTTGCGAAGGCTAGTTGGGAAGTTTTGCCAGAAGTTCCGTATTGCCACGTCGAGCTGTCCGCATCCATGCTCAATGCTAACTAGCGGGTTAGCACGTTTACCCTCATACAGGAGCTCACTTGGGTTTGAGAGCCGGTAACCACAGAACTGAGTGCTGACTTCACCGTTGCGGTCTATATGATTTCGGCTTTGCCAATTCTCTCCGCCACTGGAGTCCTGGTAAAGGTTGAAATCGGGCACGTTAAAAAATTCAGGCGCTTTATCGGTCGCCTGCGGAGTCACTTGGGCCACGCTCTGGGCTGGCAGCGTTGTGACTACGGCCAATTCCCGGAAGTATACCGAGCTTGGATCCCCTAAATCCCACAAACCGGCAGGATGGCGGGCACGTTTTGGGTTGTGTGTTGTCAGCTCCACCTGAACGAGACCCGTTTCTAGAAAAATACGCAGTTCACATTCAAATCGAGCCAGCAAATCGTTATTTTGCCGTAACCATTGCCCTTTTAACGTTGCTGCGACAAAAACGGGGCCTATGTGGGTAATCTCCCAGCTGGTTTCCGATTTAGCGGTGCAGGGTACACCTACGCTATCGTGCAGAGTGATCTTCGATGGAATCGCTGTATCACTGCCATTAACGTTCCGCCAAGCCAAACTGCTGGAATGTAAAGCGACGCCACCCGTTGAGGTGTGTATCACAAGATCTTCGGCCGTTTGGTCAAAAACAGGTTCAGGGATAGCGGTGGAGGGGGGCGGTAGTCTGGACAGTAATAGTTCTTTTTGGCAGCCGGGGTTCAGGCTGATCAGAAAACTGGCGTGAACCCACCGGATGCTGCCATCTGGCCAGTGTGCGAGAGGGTCAAACTGCACGCTGATAGATTTATGGCTATCCGTAAGTGCAAGCTGGTGGATAGCGTGAACGGTGCCTTTCGGTAGTGGGATGCCAAGGCCTACTGGTTCTTTGATGCGAGCAATGCCGTTTTTTTCTTCTATTCGAATGGCTATTTTTTCCATAAGTCTGCCTACTGCCTAACTCCCTGTTTGATGTATAGGATAGTCTGTCAGACTGGTAACATAAAGCTACATTTTAATGAGGCTATTACTTTGTGGGCGTGCAAAAGCTCCTTAAATACTTGCCGTGTATGAAGAGTCACAACTATTGTATTTTAACGCCATCAACGCCTAAAGACCCTTCCTGAGATGCACCAAATTTCTTTAGATCTGCTTGTAAACCCACTTAATACCTGCCCGAGTGATCTGACTCATCTCCCGATTCGAGTTCCAAGACAGCAGGTCTCTCATGTAAAACTGTCCTGAGAAGTGAGTAAGGAAATTGTGAACCAGACTACAGCGAAAATAGGGCGTCTCTACTATTTCAGGGGATACACCATAGGCATTCAGAAAACGCGCAGGTAAATCCCCAAGGAGCTTGCGCCGAGTCGAGTTGGTTTCAGCGATTGCCCACAGGCTGCTGTAAAATCTGGCTACATCATCTAGGTTGCCCGAAATACAGGTTTCGCCGAAATCCAGAACATGAAGATTTTTTTGCTTATCTATCAGGATATTGTAGATCACGAAATCGCCATGAACACGACAAGCAAATGCATTGTTGGCCTCAAGGTAAGCTGGCTGACTCAGTTTGCTCAATTCCGCGCCAAACTTTTTTTCTATCCTTGCTAGCTTTGCTTCCGGGATTAGACGACCTTTTCTTATGTCTTCAATTTTTCGACAGAACTCTGCCTCCATCCAATTACCATCCGGGCCTTCTGGTAGGCTGCTGGCAGAGCTTTCATGGTACTTCCGCAGCCAACTACCAGCTTCGATGATTCGAGCTCGAATCACGTCTGGATCATCTAACTGATGGCCTTTGAGACGCCCTAGAAGGTAAGTTGGGTTCCATACAGTGTGGAATAGCTCTTGCCCATCCACCTTTCGTGTCGTCAGGCGATTTGTCGATTCATCAAAGTTGATTAGCTCAACCGTTTTAACATGTTCCGTCTGAATATCCAGGTCGCGACAGCGCGCGAGCTCCAGTGCTTCGGGCTTGAGACTCAGTTCTGAGGTATGTTTCTCGTAGGTTTGTGCCGAACTGATCCCTGTGCTGCGGGGGTTAACGTGCACCTTTGCATTTGACAAGCTCATTTTGGATTGCCTTCTGCTTGTATTAAAGATACTACCAGAAGTGCGTGTTCCTGAGCTTGAATTTCTCCAAAGGGTCTAGTGGAGGATGGCTTTTCTGAGGTATGCATTAACATTGCTTGTCCACCAGGCTACTAAGAATCGATAGCGTACTGTGTATTTAGTTTACATAAAACTCAAGTTCTAATCAAAAAGCTAACCTGATCCATATTCTGCAGGATGCATTAAAAAGCAGGCTTCCATGGCGTCAGCATAATTTACGTACCTAGAGGCCAACACGCTTTTTGGGTGCGTTTTTAGTCTTTAAATAGCTATAAACCGACTTTTTTAGATGTTTTTGTCTAATCGGTCCCCTTTAATACTTCGCTTTAAAGGACATGCAATCTTAGGCGATATATATACGCCGCTTCTTTGTCGAAGATACTTACATTCGGATTCCCAGACCCATTAAATTTTTATTTAACATTGTTTTACATTATTGAAAGATAACGGATTTAAATACGTGGCATGGAAGCTGCTATCAACTAGTTACCGCTGGCTGACTAACTTGCATTACAGGGGCAGCGTCCATCATCAAGGAGAGATAACAATGAACAGCACATTTAAAAAAACGCTTTTAGCATCTCTTATCGTGCCTTTTGCGTTGAGCGCGCAATCTGCCAGCGCGGCATT
>Ga0209414_1001128_pt1 | contig 12791 bp, 13 predicted proteins | sample LakVidmifraction_4_FD_181154 | JGI IMG/M metagenome (GOLD analysis project Ga0209414, IMG submission 181154) | Hypersaline microbial communities from Lake Vida, Antarctica - Brine Hole Two &gt;0.2 micron (SPAdes) (version 2) | ecosystem: Environmental > Aquatic > Non-marine Saline and Alkaline >... | reverse complement strand
GTTACATCTGCTTGTAACTGGATAAGAATTGGCGGTATTGTACTCAATTAGCCACTCCTTATCGCAGTTGTGAACGCCCCGATAAATATCCTCTTTAGCGTTCCGTTGTTAATAAGTGTAGTAGCAGTAGGCTCTAGATAAGGATATTTGACGCCTGATTTCCAGCGCGGGGAACCTAACTCAACTGCGCGAGCATACTCCGCAGACGAAGTAACTTCCGAGGTGTAACCGCGAAAGCCTTTTACTGGTCTTTGTGCAACAATCTTGCTCACCAAATTACCTGTAACTGAGTTAGGTCCTGGCCCCGTACCAGCAATTCTAGGTGTACCTACTGGGTGGTTGCCAGTATTGGCATTTTTCTTAGCCAAGTCTTCTATTTTAAGTGAAGCCTGAAAAGTTGCTTGAAAAGCGGCAATATCTATTTTCTTTTCAGTCAGGTCAAAGCCTTTTAGAACATCGGCAAGGTTGATGATAGTAATTGCGCCCATTAACCTTATGTCCTATCTGCTTTGATTTGCTCAACGGTCGCGGCTATTCCCAACAACCAGTCTGCTTGTTTTGCTGGCAAGTTATCTACTTGCTCAGGTGTCCAACCAAACCTATCTGCCATTTGATAATAGAACCACTCATCATCAGGATACTCCAAGTCTGGTCGGCGTTGCCCGCCTTCCAAAAGCCACTTTAGCCTTTGGAGACTTCGGTAGGCACTTTTGGGTCTGTTTCGTTCTCCACCGTCTGCGATAAAGTTGGGAAAAGATAACCTTGTGCCTCTTTGGTTGCTTCCACCAATGCGTCATAGTCTTGTATTTCCAACTCGTCGAGACTGTCTAACTTGACAGACGGAATTGGCAGGTCAAATGACCAAGCCTCAATAAGAACGGAAATTAAAGTATCGCCTAGTGCTAAGGCTTTACTTAAGTCGCCGCCTTCGGTTTCAGATGATTTCAAGACTCGCTTTTTATCTTTGACTCGTAATAGTGCAGGGTCTTTTAGCGTGACACTAGCCCCAGATGGGAGTGTTATTTTTGTAGACATATTGCGCCTTCCTCTGTTTGCCTTCCTACTTATTACTTAAAGGAACAGGTGGGTGGCATAACGGGAAGGCTCGCGTTACCGCCAGACCCCACCTGTTCTGGCTTAGTTATGCGTAGACACTCGCTGCGTAAGCATTTTGCAATACCCACTTGATAGGTGAGAACCCAGCAGAAGCACCAGCGTCAGTTGTATTGGCTTGTGCGTTCAGGTCAATGGAAACCTGTACAAAATCTTGACCGCGTTCAATCATTGCGGCTGTATATGCGCCTTTAGTAATTGTGGCTTGTAGTTGAACCGCAGTTGCGCCCGAACCATAAGCCCAGTTAAGCACAATGGCAGGTTGCGTGTTGTTCAAGAAGTTCACAAGTTGCGCGTCTGTATCCATAAGGAAAGTAATTTTTCCCGATACCTCTAACGGTCCGAGAAATACTTGGTACGGGTTTTGCGTTTGTGCTATTCCATAAACAGGTGTCACAGCCCGCGTCATGTCTATATTGCCACTCATAGCAGTTGATACTGCACTTCCACCAATAGACACAGTTCCTTGCCATACTGGAGTTGGTAGTACGGTACTAAATGTAGGTGTTGGGTCGGAAACAGTTGCAGATAGCCAGCCAGTTGTCTTTGTGTCGAACTCCAACATACCATCGGCATTAAACTTCAAAGAGAAATCGGAGAATTGGCAACCAGGATATGAGCGAACATCTACGCCGTAAAAGTCGGTCATTGTGTAGGAAATTGGTTGTGTATCTGTATCTTCGGTTAGTGTATTAAGCAAAGAAATTGTGTGAGTGAAAGGTGCGCTTGCGCCAGTAGTTGCGACTCCACCTAGTAGACCAGCAATAGGAAATCCGATTGTGTCGGCAAATACCGAACCACTAAAGTCAAATGTTGAACGAGTGCGTCCTTGAATATAGTTATAGTTCACTACATTGGAACCGCGCAACCCTGTGTCATAGAGTGGGTCAATAATGTCCTGCGGCTTAACACTATCTTTTGCAACAGGAATAAACTTTGTTGGTGCTACGGCTGTGCCTTTTGTGGTTTCTTTAGCGATACCTATATACGAACCCGCTGATGGCATTATTGGCATTATTCAACTCCTACTTTTGGGTCTGTCGCGGCAGACGGTTCTGATGGTACTATCTTAGAACTAAATCCTTTTCCTGCTGGACTGCAATCAGCGTGGCTAAAACTATCGGGTGCCTCGAACTCGTCGCCTTTGTTAAGAACTAATCCAAGTGACGGAAACACCTGTTCATCACTTCCGTTGTATATGTATTTCATCATACTCCTATGCTTGAATCATCTCGGTCACAGTAAAATCTAATTCGGCGAACGTTTCTGTTGCGCCTTCTTTTGATGTAGAAGGCTCACCATAGCGAGCATTTATTAGAGGTTCGGCACCTTGCCACACTAGAATACCCGAACTATCGCCAAAATTGTGGTCTGACCGCAGCCGTGTTTTAACATTGTCTATTAGCGTGTCAAAGTCGGTCATGGCTTCTTCGGAGTTTCTAGCCATTGAGTGCTGGTAAATCTGCAAAACAACGCCGTAGTCCACTCGCTTCCAACCGTTAGTTGCCCCACCGATAGCCAAGCGAGTTTCATTTTCAAAGGAAATAAACACCACGCAAGCGGCTCTCGATAACTGCCCTGCGGCTGAGTTAGTCTGAAAGTTTATTCTTTTCGGAAACGAGGTAAAGACTTGGTTTAAAGTGGCGATAGGCGGGTTGGCAATAAAGGTAGATAGTGTTTGCCGAACGCCTGTACGACCTGCCACTAGCGTATCCTGCGGTATTGGTCAATCATATCTAGCGCAATTTTAATCTCGGATGAGTAGCGAGTCTCGCCACCTGCATTTCCCGTAGCCGAGGTGGTAATTGCCATAGTCATTGACCCGTCACCTCTCATCTTAATAAAAGCGGTTGTGAGAAGCACGCAGGCTTGTTTAAGACTGGCTGGTAAATTACCTATAGCGGCACCACTTTCGTGGGTGTAGACCAGCGCAGAGGTAAGCGGAACGGTAGTTGAGCCATAGACATAAGCACTTGATACTGTTACCTTCTCTGCCTTTGACCCGTCATAGATATTTAGAACTAAGTTAGGCACAATTCCTGCGGCTGACAGAACAGTCAAACTACTGGCGGCGGCAACGGCTGTAACGGTTGTGGTATTTACAAAGCCCGAAACATAAGTGTATTTGGTAAAAATCTGCGTTCCTGATGGTCCGATAGCACCAAAAGATAGCGGTCCTTGACTGGAATAGGTAGCCGAAAGTGTTGAAAGCGGAATAATAATTTGCTGACTTTCAAACCAAGCCTTAGACGGGTCGTTAAGCACATTTAGATTATTAGGGTCTGAGCCGTAGTAGAAACTTTCTAGCGCCACAATAGGCGAATTGTTTGGGTGTAACGCAATAAATCCTTGTGGAGTAAAGCGTGTTCTTTGTGTTTCGGTAATAACGGTTGCCACTAAACTTTGGTTAAAGTACTCGTTCATATAAGACGAGGCTCGCATGATAACGCGTTCTAATTCAGCGTCTTGTGCGTCTTGATTGCCGCCTACTACCAAATTGTTATAGTCAATAGATGTAGGCGCGTTCTGATACTCGGCAAGAGTGAGGTACGGGTTCTCCCGAAATATCTCGGTACTAATTCCAACAGCCATTTATTCCCCGTCTCGTGCAGGTGTTCCATTTACAAATCCGCACCGCGAACACTTGCGGAACCAACTTCCAAAACCACACTCAATACAGGTAAATCCTCTAGTTACATCACCTTCTTGATAAGGATTAAGTGAAGCCTCGGTAAATCCTTCTCGCTTCATAGCCTTAATGTCTGAACTGTTTTCTACTGAGTACAAACCTTTTCTATCTGTATGGTAAGTGCGGCTACCTATTTCCGTAGCCTTAACAAAGCCATCACGTCCTACTAATCTTGCCACTTTGCCTTCTTTCTCGGAGTGTGCTTGCGGTGATTGCTCGTGCGAACCACCGCAAACACAAACCAGTTACTTAAGCGGAAACGATACCCGATACTGCGCCGTTCCATGCGGGAGCAGAGCAGAAGAAAGTACCTCGGAAGTAAGTTGAGAACTCATACTGGAACTGAGTTACAGGCCATTGGATACCCATGTAATCCTGAACCATGAAGTTAGACCAAACATCTGACACCTCAGTATCAGGAATTGGCAGTTGATAAGACAGAACTGGCGATACGCCTTGTGGTAGCCAAGGGTGAACAGTAAGGGCTAGACCCTTGCCTGTAACTTCGTTCTGTAATCCTGTTACGACAGAACCATAGGTGACTCCACCAGTTCCAGGATTGTCAATCATTAGGCGATAGTTGGCGGTTGAGCCTGACTTAATCGCGTCTGAAAGTTGCTTACGGTCGCTGCCGTTTAGAAGTACCTCATCAGGGTCAGCCTTAACTGCATTGTAAAGTGCAGCGAATACTGTTTGGAACTCTGCCCCAGGATTTGAAGTTGAGAATACAGAGTTGATTGCGTTGTTTTTTCCAGAATTAGGACCGAGAACGGTTGGCAAAATTCCGTCATAACCAGTTGCATAAGCAGATGTGTCTCCTGTTGCGCGAGTTGCTGCGGCACCAGTAGTTGTAAAGGCAAAGTTATTGCCAGTTAAACCGACTGCACCTGCGCCTTGAATTACTGCGCTTGTGCCTTGTGCTGTTCCCTGATACTTGCAGTTAGCAAGACCAGTTGCAGTTCCTACATAGATGTTGTACCCAAGAGCGCCGACTGAGGCACCCCATGAAATACCAAGAACATCTCCTCCTACAACAGTTGTTGTGGCTACTGTATTGACAATAGACTCACCGAAACCTGTGCTTGCAATACCTGCGTTAGCAGTTACATACACAAAGTAATCAGTTGCGGCTAGTGCTGTTTGTGAACCTGTAGCAACTGGCGAAGTAAGTGTTGAAGTTCCTGGGGCTGCAATAGCACCTGAATATCCACTTGCTGTACCGCGTGCCATTAACATCATGCGCTCTTCCATCAACATTGTTGCGTAAAGTGTTGAGGTTGAAGATAACTGGCGCAAGTCTTGGTATCCAAGTCCTGAGAAGTTAGCGTCAAACGAAACTGCGTCCGATAGAGAGTACGAGTTGTAAGGCAGAATTAAGTCTTGCGAAGCATAAGAAATCTGTGGTCCGCGTTCGTAGTTGATTGAACCGAAAGCAGTTGTAGTGGTTTCAGTAATTCCGGGCCATGTATTTCCTACTCCACCTGTGCCTGTACCTGTGTAACCAAGTATCTGCTTTTGGCGGTGAGAAGTACCGACTCCTTTTTTGCGTGGAATCTTATTACGAAGTGGCGTTGGGCGAGGTGTAAGCATCTTTGCAGGTGCTTCCAAGTCAAACGCGGCAAAAGATGTAGAAAGTGGTGATGTAAGTGTGATTTCTTTCTGAATATCCTGCATTGCTAGGCGTTGCGAATTGAGCGCATTGTTTAGACTGGCAGAGGCTTCAGGAGAAAGTGATTTGGTCGAAGCAAGTGCTTCCATCATTTCTAGTGGACTTACAGCAGGTGATTGTCCAGGAACATGCGAAGCATTACTTAGCGACTTATTAAGTTCGCTTGAGTATTGGTCCATAAGTTCTGCGGCTTCTTTTGGAGAAGCGCCATCAAACAAGTCCGCTGCTTTAGGGGCTTGTAGTGTCATTTTATTCCTTTCGGTTACTTGTTAAGTGCTTCGGCTTTAGCAAAAAACTCATCTGCTAATGCTTTGTAGCCCTTAATTAGGGTTGGGTCGGTTGAAGCGTTTGCTTTTTGCTTATAGACAAGCGCCTTCGTAAGCAAGTCATTGTTGTTTGTATCTATTGGCTTAAGTGTTCGTTTCGGACCACCGCCAACGGCTAATGACTTTGCTGTTGCCAACTCTCCTTCTAAAGTCGTTGCTTTGTTTTCTGCCGCCTCTTTTGCCGACAATAACAATGCAACCTCTGACCTTACGGAATTAGTAGCACTTAATACAGCCTTTTCTACGATTGCTTCTATATCTTCTGCAGAGATTTCCTCGGCAGAAACTTTGGTTTCATCTGTTGGCAGTTCAGTAACTGCGTCAATTTCATCAGCGACTTCCTCGGCGGCTTCACCTTCAGCAGACTTAGGAGTCTCGCTTGGCGATACCATAACGGCGGTTGTTACATTAGTTACGCCATTGTTGGAACCATCAGCAGATGTAGTGGTCGTTAAACCATGTGAGTCTTGCACTACATTACAACCGCACTCTAAACACTTGTGCGTATCGGTAGATTTTTCTTTACTCATAGACTCTTTGTACATTTTGCAGCGAGCGTCAAACTCTTTTTCAGTCTCGTCTGCTTTCATACAGCGTTCTTTAAACATTTTACGGTCTTCGCCTTTGCGCATTACCAAGTCGGATTTATCATTCATACTTTTTTCGGCGGACATTTCAACTACCTCTTCCATTTCTTCCATAACTTCTCCCTCTAACTCTTCACCTTCGTACCACATTTGTAGGTGAGCGATTGACTCCAGCAAGTGCCGAATGGATAACAGTTCGTCGTGTCCTTCTTTAATGCCTTCCGCTTCCACTTGCACAAGTGTTGCTAAGGCATTTCGCGCCGTTTCAAACTCCGTCTTATCAAACTTTAGAAGGTCAGCCATAATGGACTCAGGAATAGCAAGCGTTTTGGTCGCCATTAGGTATTCTTCCTCTGTTAGATATTCGTCTAAGTCTAAACCCTTATCTTTGCTTTCGGCTTGATATTTGCCACCGCGTTTCTTATATTCACGAACAAGCCAAGCATTGGCATAAGCGGACGGGTATACATCAAACTTGGCTTTTGCCTCTTGTTTAATGCGGTTGTAAAGTTTCTTATCGGCGGGTTCACCCTTGCGTGGCTTAATTATGGTTGAAGGGTCTGCCTCTGGTGCTTTTTCTATTAGTTCTTCTACCTTCCAAACGCCGCTTTCACCACCTACACTTTTGGCAAGAATTAACTGACAGTTGGGGTTAGCAGGTCTATCAACTAGACTTACCTCTACTATCTGTCCATCTACAATGCGACCATTGACCGCTTTGTTATCTTTAACAACACGCGGCGACTTTATGCCGATACTGAAACCTTTTAGAACACCTGTATCAACTTTTTTGACCGATATTGGGTCTACAACCAACGCGTGGATATAGTGTCCGTCTGCCTTCTTTTCGTATTCTTTGGCAACTCCTGCGGCTATGTTGCTATGTTGTTCGCGGATATTACCGCCAGTCTTAAACCAGTCAGGCATAGCGCGGTCTAACCACACAGGGTCGCAGATTTGCTGGTCAATATCTAATGAGTCATCTGTTGCTTTGCCATAAACCATCATTGTTCCGTCAGCGTTACGGTCAGCCTTGACAATAGCAAAAAAGGCTGTGGTTAAATCGCTTACATTTGCCATTAGTTATTCCATTCTATGACTACATCTTGCAAGGCTTCCTCTAGCGTTACTTTAGCAGGTTTAGGGACTTTTTTATCATAAGCCCAGTCTTTTTTGTACCCGCCATTTAGCCAGTTTTGGTAAAAAAGGTCAAGATTTTTCTCGGTACCTGCAATCTCTAACGCTTCTACAAACTTTATTCTGTCAATAGGCAGCATATCCTGAACGGCAACGGCCGCCTTGCGACTTAACTTGCCAGTCATCACTTTACCACCGCCACTACTGTTCGGTTAAGTATTATTTGGTAGTATTCCCTTGCTGTGGTTTTGGTATCAACTCCCATGAATAACGATATAACGTCATACCCTTTCATAACGGCATACCTTCCAACGTCTATTGCTACGTCCCCGATAACAGGAACCCCCCCAAGTACCGAATGCACTTCTTCTTTATACATGAGCATCAGTTCACTTGAGTTTATTATTTTTGCTTTTGGGTCAATAGCCATAGTCATAACATTTTCTGCTTTTCTCCCAGCATACTCGTTAAAGGCCGTTTCGTAAACCGTAGATGAGTAAGTGCCGTTTCCCATATACCCTATCCCCCCATAGTGTTCGCCAGTCTTAAAGGCTTCTATTGCGTCTTGTGCAGTTAAAGTTTTAATACCTTCGCTAGAGTCCTCTAAGCCACGAAATGTCTTAGTCCAGCCTTGGTCTACTAGGTTATCTAGTTCTTCTTTGCTTACAAGTTTTGGCTTTCCGTTAAAGCCTAATTTTTCGCGCAAAGCAACTAGCATTTTGTCTTCTTTTGTGTCGTTGGTAATCTTGCTTATTTTTTCTAAATCATCAAAAGAAATATACTCGGTTAAGGCTGAAGCAAGCGACTCCTTGTATGCTTTTTCCCAGCGAACAGTTATCTCGCGCAACTTTTCGCTTAATTCTTCAACAGCCTCTGCAGGCATACTTAATGTGCCTTGTCTTACCGATAATAATTGCTGCCGTATTACTTCTCGTTCTGCGGTTATATCTTCGTACACCTTCTGGGCATTTTTCTTAGGCGCAATATCTGCTAAACCAGCCTCATTTACTGCAGGTGGGTTAATTCGCGCCACACCTTGTTCATCTACCGAAATGTCCTCGTAATCAGGAACAACTGGTCTTAGATTGCAACGACAATGTGGGTGAGCAGGTGGCTGGGAATTGCCTGAGTTAAAACTAGCACCCAGTTCAACTATCTGACCGTCATTAGCGGCGCACTTTTCGCACGCGCTTCCACCACCAGCCACGCTTAAAACTGTTGCCCATTTAACCTTTGTTAGTCCTGCTTCCTTGTAGCGATTAAGTGCGCTTGCGTTCATAACCCGACTTGACTCGGTAACGGCAATCGTAAGTGCTCTTGCAGGGTTGCCGATAGTCTCGTTAATAAGTTTGGCGGCTCGTCTAGGGCTGTAACCTAAGCGAATACTATCTGCCAGCGCAGTACCGACTAAATCATAACCAGTTTTGTCCAGCCCTCTAATAAGGCTTCCCGAGTTATTGACTAAGTTCTGAAATGCTTTCGGTGGGTCTAATAACATAGCGGCGGCTGCGTCTCCAGGGTTCCACTTAGACCAGTCAATTATTGCTATGTCATCGGCTTTGGTGATGTCTAAACTTTTCTTTGAGTCCTCTTCCGCAATGGATATTTCCTCGCGACCGACCAAGTCACCAGTCACCCACGCTTCGGCATAAAGCCTAAGTAACGCTAACCTAAGTGCTTCATTATTTAAGCGTATGTTCATCATGACCCAAGCGCGTGCTCTTGCTCTGTCCTGAGCAGGAAAGTCCGTTGCTATGGGCTGTGTGGCTTGATACCCGTCATAAACTAGTTCAGCATTAACCGAAGTTCTTAAAGCCGCTCTAATCTTGACCGCGTTCTTTGCTGATATGCGCCCGTCAGCCTCGTGAGCGCCCCACATTAGTCTAGATATGCTTTTGCTAGTGCCCTTGCAGTATCTAAATCACCATCAAAAGCGCAACGATTTAACGCGTCACCAACTATCGGGTCTAAGTTCTTAAACTCAAACAACCTTGCCCGCTTACCCTTGCTTACCCACTTCATAAATGCTTTGACTTCAAGTGTGGTATCGGCGTCAATTTCTTCTTCAATTCTCTGTTCTTCCGCACCGTCAGGCTCAACTTCAGGCTTTTGGTTAGGTGTAGCGGTAACTTCGGTATCAACTTGGTCGGTTTCCGTAACGCCGTCAGACTCCAAAGTAGGTGCGCTTGATAAACTCTCCGCGTTGATAATTCCGTCTGGGCTGAATAGATAAGTTGCGCTACCAGCGACCAAGATAGGCATATCCGCTTGTGGCGTGTCTAGTAACGGTAAGCCTAGTTCGGAACGTCGCTCGTTAATGGTTTTACCCGCAGAAGTGACTTCGATTTGTGCTTTGCGTGCGCTTGCCTCGTCATCTAACCTCTTAGAAGGCATTAACTTGAACTCTAATTCACGTGGCATACCTAAGTAAGCGTATGAAAGTTGCGTCAACATTTTGCTTATCCAGTTTACTAACGGTTGAGCACCTATCGCTTCGGCATTTCCAGCCTTGCCAGCCTCGTATCCTGCACCACCTAGCCCTGTTTTTGGCTCATATCCAATCTCGGTTGGTTGAACTCCGTAGTGACCGCAAATAGACTGAATTAAGTAAAGGTCAAGTGTGTCTTTGAACTTCTCACCGTATCCGTCTAACTGAATTGGCTTAATGCCAGCAGGAAGCAAGCGAGAACGCTTACGCTGTGCCGTCTGCCCTGCTAGGTCATCATTAAGAATATCCTCGTAGGCTTTTAATAAGTCGGGATTTGTTCCCCAAGTGGAGTCCGTTTCAAACAAAAGTTCAGGCGTTACGCCGTCCGTATACTCGGCTCTTAGCCATTGTTGCCGTCTTAAATAAATGTCCGCTAGTGGAAGTGCTCGCTCAGTTGGCGACATGCCGTAAACGCTAATAGTCCTACGGTTGCGAACCATATAAGACATATCATCACAAGTGAACTCGCCATCTGCCTCGGGGTCATCTTGGTTAGCCTGAAACTCCGAACGAGGGAAGCCGTAAAGGATTTGTTGGTACGCAGGATTAGGCGCCATAGGGCGCATGCCCCTATCGTCAAGCAAAGGTTTAATAGTACTACCATCAAGAATTTGCAAACCATAAAGTTCTCCACCTACTGTGCGCTGCGGCCATACAGCCCACGCGTCAATCACTAACATCTCTTCAAGCGCGACCATTAACCAGTCGGTAAAAGTGTATCCGTTAGCCCTGTCAGGATTTTCCCAGAACGTTCTTACTCTATCAATGTCCTGCGTATATTTAACTCTTGCTTCAGCCATAGCGCGTACATGGTCTTGCCCACTTTCAGCCGCAATCTTTTCGGAAGCGTCAGTACCTAAAACAATATCCCAGTCCAGTCCTGTTATCTTGGACTTGGTTACTTCAATACAACGGCGCAAAATATCTATTTGGTCGGCGCTTGCCCGTAAAGTCTTAAAAGGCGTAAAGCGTGTCTCGGTGACATTTATGTTTTGCGCAACTTGGTATTCGTATCGTCTCGGGTCAGGTCGTCCATCTTCTCGCAGTGGATTTATTGCGCCAGGAGTTATTGGAGTTCCGGGACCGAACGGAACCATAGAAAGCCACGGATTGCGCGGCAAAGGTACATTTGTGCCATACGACTGACCGATAGAACCTGCGTTACGCATTTCCTGTTCAGTCATTGTTGTTGCACCTGCTGGCAAGTTAGGTGCTTTCTCAATACCTAAAAGTGCTTTTGCGATACGGTCTCTAAGACCCATGTGTATCTCCTTTTAGTTAGCCGAGTACTGCAACTCTGAACTGATTAGATGTTGGTGGAGTTGTGAATAGTAAGGTTATTGTGTTGGTAGTTGTATGGTTTACATCGCAAACTACTTCGCCAAATGGTGTCGTGTTGTCGAATACGGTAACAGAAACATCTTTAGTGCCAAGATTGTGCGTTACTGTAATAGAAGTTGCCGAACCGTTGCCTACATCTACACCAAACTTACGAACAACAACAGCCGTATCTATTGCGACTGTATTAGTAAGTACCGTAATACCTGCACCAGCACCAACCGCTAAGTCTGCGGCTAAACTTAGTCCTGAAGTAGTGGCAAGTTTGACTTCAGCGCCACTTGCGCCTGTCTGTAAGCCGTATCCGCTTCTAGGTGCAAAAGTAAAATTAACTCCTGATAGTAGAACACCGTTGCTTGCTGTATAAGTGCCAGCGCCACTAAATTGTGTAAAAGTAAGTGCGGTTGTGCCGAGTGTAATTGGATTTGGTGTTGTTAATACCCAACTTGTTGAGCCATTAACTGTACCTTCTTCAATAAATGTAAACATGCCATTAGTGACTTCGGCTGACGTATTAGCGTCACTAGAACGCGCCCAAGTACTTGCAGCCGCTACATAAATACCATTGTCTGCGGCTGTACTTTGGTTCTTAACTAACACTCTATCGCCAGCAATTACACTTACGCCGTCAATAGTTTGTGCGCCTGATAAAGTTAAGTTGGCGGTTGATGAGGCTCGGCAAGAAGTTTTAACATCTAGTCCTTGTGCAACTCCGTCTACATAACCTTTGTTTGCCGCGTCACCATCTGCGCTTGGCGCACCAACACTTGTAATCTTGAAACCTGCCATAGACAAATCGGCAGTAGGAGTAAATGCGTGTAAGTGGTCTTCCTTAGAAGGTACAGCCGCAGAACCAGCCGAACCCGCTTCGCCAGTAATTGCTATCGGTGTTGAAGTGCCAAGTGACGGCGTTCCGTGAGTATGGTCGGCTCTTGGATAGTTAGTTGAACTTCCTGCCGCGCTAGTTAAGCCGTAAGTTGTTTCTGCAGTAGGTGAGGCGAAAGCATTTGCTTGCTGCCAATTTGAGCCGTTTGAATAGTAAAATAAATAATTGTCGGTTGCATAATAAATAGTTCCCGAGTCAACCGAACCAGCCGCAGGACGAGCAGCAAGTGTGCCAGTTAGTACTGCGTTACCCGCCACTTCCCATCTTGCGCCATTGTAAATGTACAGTTGGTTATCTACGGTATCAAAATAAACCTGACCTGCTAATGGTGTGCTTGGCGCGGTCGCTAAGTTCTGAATTACCGCGTTTTGCAGTTCGTTCTTGTTTAAGTCAATACTGACTAGAAACTTACGACTCATCTTTGTCTCCTATACGACATAAGCAACACCAGTGAAGGCACCTGTAAAGGTTATCACCATCTGGTTTATTGTTGGGTAACTAATGGCGCCTTCGCATTGTGTTCCTGCCGAGTCTAGAACTACAACAACAGGATTAAAG
>Ga0209414_1001127_pt1 | contig 12791 bp, 4 predicted proteins | sample LakVidmifraction_4_FD_181154 | JGI IMG/M metagenome (GOLD analysis project Ga0209414, IMG submission 181154) | Hypersaline microbial communities from Lake Vida, Antarctica - Brine Hole Two &gt;0.2 micron (SPAdes) (version 2) | ecosystem: Environmental > Aquatic > Non-marine Saline and Alkaline >... | reverse complement strand
TTCAAAACCTTTCGAAACTTCAAGATCATTATTTATTTGGTTACTGGAGACTTGGATTTCACAAAAGTTAATGAACATTATAAAGCACTAACATAAAATAGTTACCCACTCATTTTGAGAAAGAACCCTTTATATTAAAGTTCATCTGCAAGCTTTTTGGTCAAGATATAGCAAAAACCTTGCACTTTTAGTGTGTTTGCCATACTATAACATTTTATTAACATACAGGTTATGAATTGAACAGGATGCCCTACGTTAAGAGATACGAACACTAAACTGTAGCGGCGAGTCACCTGCGTGACAGCAAGTAATTATCGCCCAGAGGGCTGACAGCCCGAAATAACATAGCCTAGGGCAACGCCCTAGGTTTATAAAATAAGCAAAGCTTATACCTGCCCACGGCCGTGTCACGCCGTAGGAACGTAGGCGGAAGTGTCTTAGCGAGCAACGACCAACGATTGAATGTTGGATATTGAAAAAGAATAGGGATAAGACAAAAATATCTATATCCCTCTTATTTACAAAGAATTGGGTGTAGGCTACTTGTCACGCCGTCTTGTCGCGCCGTAGGAACGAAGGCGGAAGACAGCTTGCTGCGAAGGCGGAAGCCTGCAAGCTTTTGGCAGAACAAAATAAATGAGTAGGATAACTTTATGAGACTAAACAATTACCGTGAATTTATGATCAAGACATTATCAGGCATTATAGCTGTGGCGGATTTAGCTTCAGTAGTCCAGGCAGCAACGCTTGAGGAAGTGGCGACGAAGACTGAAGCTACGCAGAACAATGCTCCGGAATGGATTAGGCATGGAGCGTATGTTTACCGCATCACTACGGGCGATAATCCAAATCTCCTTGTGCCAATGGAAGAGGGAATGAGCATTACCTGCAATCTTTTTGACAAATCGGTACAACAGATTGCGATAGCCAATGGACTGGTCGGTCATGATCATACTGGCGCATTCAACTGGGACGGACTATGGCCTTACTGGAACCGTCCGACGTTCCGGGCGGGAAGCTGGGAGAATCTCAATGGTTTTATGACTAGAGTTAACGAGAAATGCAATACCAAGCTTTCATTTCATGTGAATCTGACGGATGTCAATATAGGTCTCCGCGATTATCCTGAAACGCGTGAGTTCTTCAAGAAGCTTGTCGAAACAAAATCCATCTACCGGCGTGACTGGAACAAGGGTGACAACGATCTTTCATTCGATGTCGGGCCGATTTATGTAAAGTGGAGCGACGGTCTATAACCACGAAACGCACTGCTTGTTCAGCGATGTTGTTGGTTGGTCCCATGCCGGGGGGTGGTGATGAATTCGAAGTAGGCCTTGCCGTTTTTGCGAAATCGCCTGGCCATGTTGAAAGCTTCTCTCTTTTGCTCCTTGCCGTTTTTATCCAGGCTGGAGGGAACGTCTTTGAGTGCAGCATCCATAATCTTTTCGCGGGCATAGCCCTACAAAACGACTCTGAAAAGTTAAGCTGTTGATATTAAACATTTTAACTTTTTAAAAACGTGAAAAAAGTACATTTTTTCTTGATTTTAGCTGTTTAAAAAGAAACTAGGGTTAAGCTAATAGAAGCATTATTAAATTGAATTTAGATAAACTCATTCAAGAATTCGTACACGGCGGGTTCTTGTGTTACTGATTGTATGCTTGCAAATTAACACAGTTGCTACGGCTCGACAAAAACGGCTCGCCGCTACAGCTTGGCTTCTGTACCTCTTACGCAATACTGTAGCGTCGTATATACGTTAAATTAGAAAACTTTTAAAAAATCGCAAAAAGATTCAAAAAAGTGTTGACAAAATTTGTGGAATTATTTAACCTATCAGAAATAATCTTATATATATGTAATGAAATCAATAATAAAAGGAAAAAGTTACGCTTATATTTTGATAAAAGTTACGCTAATATAGACATTATTAAATTGAGTTTAGATAAACTCATTCAAGAATTTGTACACGGCTGGTGGGTTCTTGAGTTACTAAATGTACGCCGTGAACGGTTACGAAAAGTATAGGCTTCAATCATTGAAAATAGGAAATAACATTATTCGTTTGAGTGATCCAGCAAGGCGGGATGAAATATATATTTTCGACGACCAACGGTCGACGCTACAGTATAGTGTAAGTGATACCGATGCTAAACTGTAGCGGCGATGGTTCATCGCCTGTCTGCGTGCGTGCATCGCACAGGCAGGCCGAATAAAACAAGCTTCAACTGTAAAATTAAGGTTGTTTTAACAAATAAAATATGTTGGTTATAAATTAATCACTAAAAATGATAAAACAGGAGAAATAGTAATGAAGAGTTCGATACAAATGTGGAAAAAAATATCACTAGCAGTTTTTTGTATGATATTTTTGAGCTTAAGAGTAACATATGCAGCAACACGAACCTGGGATGGAGATGGCGGTAACGATAACTGGAGTACAGATGCTAATTGGGTTGAAGGCACGGCGCCGACCTCAAGTGACGCTCCTCTTTTCACTAATACCGATTCACCGGGAACCAGTATTCTGGATGGCGTTGGAGACTGGACGGTGAACGGATTGAGCGTGAAAAATCCAGAAGGAGGAGATCCAGTATCAGATATCAGCCACACTCTTGATCTCAACGGTAACCTTTTAATAGTTGATGGCGATCTTAATATTGCGAATTACGCCAGCGCCCAAGCCTCACGTGAAATTACGACCTGGACCGTGACCAACGGCACGCTGCAGGTAGGCAGTGCTAGTGTTGTCAAAAACTTGACAGTTGGTAATGTAGCCGTCACCCAGTTTGGCACGGGTTATCTTGTTATGGATATTGGTAGCATTCTTGATGGGTATTTCGGAATAGCCACCATAGGAAATGGTGATGGGGGTAAAGGCGTGCTTGATCTTAGAAATGCAACAACGGTTAAGCGAGGAGCCGAGACAGGCGTTTTTAGAGCCGATTCCCTTTTGATGGGGATCGGCGGTGCGGGTCAGACGCCTAGATACGACAATGAAATTCTTTTTGGTTCATCGTTAACATCGCTGGAAGTCACCAGCAGCTTACGCATTGGTGATGGGCATAGAACATCAGCCTGGATTGGAAAATATGGATCAGATGGAACTGCTGTTATGCCTGACAATGTTGATATCAAACTTGGTGTTGATTCCGCTAATCGAGCCACAGTCATCATTGCTAACGGGGGCTACTTTGGTGTTTCCGCGCACCTTGTCGCCGGTTCAGGTGGTGATTTCACTGGCTACTTGAGCACTCTTACCATCGGCAAAAAAGGAAGTGGCGGTGCAGACTCTAGCTACGGTCGATTTGATATTCATAATATGGATAGTGTTTATCTGAACGTAAGCGGTGCTAGCCTTATTGGGAATAGCTACAGTGCAGGCAAGGTAGGTAACGGCTACGTTTACCTTCCAGATGGAACTGCGGTGTTTGCAGATTTGACAATTGGAACAAGCTACGGTTCCGGGCTACTTGATCTTTACGGTACAGACGTGACGGTGAACAACTCCTTAACAGTAAATGAAACTGGTCTGGTCGAAGTGAGAGTTGACTCAACAGGTGACGCTCTGATTATCGCTCCTGCTGCCACATTGGCACTAAGTGGTGTAATCAACGTTACTTTTGAATCCGAGCCACCAGTAGAAGGGGTTTTGTATGGATTGCAGGTGTCTGGGGATCAGCGAACTACTTTACTTGCTCTCAACAATGCAGGCAAACTCACATGGGATACTACAGCTCTTACCGCTACAGCTGGTATCTACTATGATTCAGTTAATACTTATGTTGCCTTGATGGAAACATGGCCGTTAACGGTTATTCCTAAGAATCTTACAGTAGAGGTTAAATCAGATGTGCCAACTACGCTTACATTTGATATTGATGATCTTGATGCAACACCCGACGATCAGGGAGTAACATCACGCACAATAACATATGTTGACGATTTAACACCTGGAGATCCGCATGTAGTGACCTTGCCGGCAATAACAATGAATTCTGGTGCTGCAAGTACGAACGTAAGTATAACCTTGACTTTGGACAAAATTTCAGAACAGGCATCCGATGATTCTGTCGTTACAATAATTCCAATTCCTGCAGGAACTACAGATAGTCTCACATGGTCAGGTAACGCAAGTACATTGCTGATGTCTAGACATGGGTGGGAGTGGGGGCAAAACTGGTCAGGAGGACTTCCACCTCAAACTGTAACGCCGTCAATTTTGACTTTTAGTAATGCTGGCATAGGTACAAATATTTTAGATCAGTCTCGCATGGTCGGTGGATTGCATATTCTCAACGCTGTCGGTTTTCATAGATTTAACCTTAATAATAATACTCTTACTGTATCAGATTCTGAGATGCAGGTTGGAGATGAAAATTTTAATACGCAGACTGTTTTCACTAATGGTACTTTAAATTTTAATTCTGCTGATATGATTATTAACAGCAAGAATGCACAATGGAGTAGGCTTATTCTACAAGATGTTGTTCTTGGAGGAGTTATAAGAACATTACGTTTGGGAGATTACATTTCAAGCCAGCAGGGTTATGGAGAGCTTGATCTGCGTGATGGTACTGTTGAAAATGGACTTCTTTATGCTGGAAATCTGGAAGTCGCTTTTGGGGTGATGAGAAATAATCTTGGATTTCCTAGAGGCAATCTGCTGGTTAATTCCGATACAGGTCTTCAGGACATTGTGGTAACTAATGCTTTCCGTATTGCGGATGGTCATCGAGTAGGTATAGGTCGTTTCGGAGATCCGGACAATGGATATAAGTTGCCGCCTAATGTAAATATTACAGTCGGCATAGATGCAGATACTCGTGGTCTGTTACGAGTTGGTGTATGTAGTTATGGGGGTGCAGATGGTTACCTTGCAACTTCTTCCGGAGGAACTATGATCGCATGGTTAAACGAGTTCAATGTTGGAGTAGGCGGAATAGGTGAGGTAAATCTGACAAATATGACATCTATTTCAATTGATGCCATATCATTGTCTGTAGCCACAACCTCTCCTGTCAGTGGGGACGGAAAAATTTATCTGCCGTCCGGAAGTCTATCAGTGGGTACACTGGATATTGGTGGTAATGGAAGTGGTCTGCTTGATCTTTACGGTACCGATACTACAGTTACGAATGCTCTGACTCTTGGTTCAGGAGGTACTATAAATGTTAGACCAAGTGAGTTCGGGGGCGGTTTATCCTTGACTTCGGATACTGTTGTGACGATTGATCCAGCAGGCATAATTTATCTAAACTTTGATGAAGCGACTTCACAGTACGGTATGCTTTGGGAAGGTGATCATATTTCCACACTTGAGGGATATATCAGTGGAGGTGAGATCGTGATTCAGGGTGACTATAGCACAAAAGTTGATCTATACAAAAAGGTGGGAGACACTTATATTGGTGTGCCTCCACCAGCTGGATCAATCTTTATTATTGAATAGAAAGAGAAAAAAGGTAGTAATGAAAGTAGTTTTTTTTGGAGGTGGTGCGCACCGTTATTTAAGTATTGCCAGGTCTATACTGGCAGTGCCTAGTTTGATGGATAATGGAGAAATTAATCTCTATGATCTTGCTGTTGATAGAGCGGAGGCTGTTGGAAAGATGGCAATGAAGTCTCCCGAGTATCAGAATGTCAATTGCAAAATAACTTGGGGTTCGAACTTGGATGAAGCACTTGATGGTGCTGATATAGTCTTCGTTGTTCTCATGGCCGGTAGTCGGCGTAATTTTACTCAGCTTTGTAATGTTGGAAATGAACATGGATTTATATCATCCGATCAGCTTTCACCTAGCGGTGCTATGCTGGCTCTAAAGGCCGGCCCAATCCTAATGGATTTGGCGCATCGCATGGAAAAACTTTGTCCTGATGCATGGTTGATTGATTTTGCGAACCCGGTTGCTGTACTTAGTGCAGCTGTCAACAACCACACTTCAATCAACTGTCTCGGTGTATGTCAGGGCTACACAAATCATCAATGGGATCTGCCACGCATGCTTTTCGGCAAGGATGAGCAGTGGTCAGATTTCGATATTGAATGTGCGGGAGTTAACCATATGAGCTTTATAGTGTCTGGCTCAAACTATCATGGGCGAAATCTATTTGAAATAGCTGCTGAAAAAGTTACTGATGATTGGAGTATGCCGGAGTTATCAAATCGATGGACTCCGCAGACGAAAGAGATGATTTTCAACGGCGTCACTAAACTCGCTAATTTATATCGTAAGTACGGACAGATAGTTTTCTCCACAGAGGGAGATGGTTTGGCTCATCTTGATATGCAGTGTTATTTCGACAATATAAAGGTTTCTAAAGCTCAGAGTCCTGAAGAACTTGATTGCGGGAATCGCAAGTTTTTGGAGTCTCGAGCAAAAGGAGACAAGATGTTTCAAGCTTGGCTTGATGTCAATTTGGACGAGACTGCCTGGAATTTGGAAAGACCTGATGCACTTTATCTGCTTAAATCAGACGAAGACATCATGGTCAAGATAACTAAGGCACTTGGCGGGATAGAGCAATTGAAGATAGTCAGCAGCTGTCTTAATAATGGAGCTGTGGCAGGTTTTACGGATCGCACTGTTCTCGAATACTCGCAGGTTCTTAATAAAGATGGAATCCGTCCTTCGGGCGTTTCACTTGAAGTTCCTCAGGTTTTTCAAGGTCTGGTTTCCAGTCTGGCGTCTCATCAGACATTATTGGGTGATGCTATCGCTACCAAGGATCCGCGTATTCTTTTTGAAGCACTTTATAGCTATCCAGTCAAACAAGATACTGCTGACAGCAAAGCATTATGGCGTGACCTGCTAAAAATTGCTGCCCCAGAAATCCCAAAAGAGTTTCAACATACTCGGGAAATGTTTCTATTATAAAAACAAATGACAAATTTATAAAACCAGAAATGAGGATGGAAAATGAAAAAGATTGTTTGCAGAATGATTTTAAAGAAAATTTTATCGACAGAATCATTATCGACAGAATCATTTTAGGAAGAGATTTCTTATAGGAGTGTACTTAATAAAGAAAAAATAAAAAAGATTGTTTGCAGAATGATTGACAGCAGAATGATTTTTAAAATTTTATCGAAAATGATTCTGTCAAATATTAGGTACTGTCAAAAATTCTATGAAAGAATGATTCCGCCCTGAAAGGGCAAATTATACTAGCCCTAGGCAACGCCTAGGGTAATAAGCATCAATTTTTGTTACGCCCTGTAAGGGCAACTTAATAAATACAGGGTTAAGTTGCCCTTACAGGGCGAAGGCGTATAACGTTGACAGACCCAGGGCGTTGCCCTGGGTTGATATAATTTGCCCTTTCAGGGCGTTACACAAAGGGGACAAGACAAAAATGTCTATATCTCTTTGATTTAGAACAAAATAGGGCTGAATAAAGTACAAAACTTTGGACAGAACCAAATATTAATAAAAGATTAAAAATGAAAGATAGTATATTAAGAATAAGTAAGAGAATAACAATAAGTCGACTGCTGATTGCTTTGCTTTTTATTGCTGTTGCATCCTGGGGTTCTGATGCGCCGAAAGCGTTGAAGGCTGTCGGGATTCTAGGAAACACATCCGGCCTGAGTAATCGGCCTGTTCCTTATTCCTTCTATACCGGCATCGCGATGGATGCGCGTGGACGTCTCTATCTGGCGGGTGCCGATGAGGGAATCTCGGTATGCGACCAGGATGGGAAATGCCTAGTCGTGCTGCAGCTGCCGAACGCGGAAGGGATGGTGTCGCGATCGCTGATGGTGCGTGCAGGTGATGCCATATTCTTTGTTGCAGTGAATTCAGGTCAGGCGAAAAGCGCATTGTACCGTATCCAGACAGCTTCAGCAGATACCGCAAAGATAACCATCGAGCGCATTGCAAACGGCACCGGAATCTGGGCGATTTCACCGACTTTGGACAAGCAGGGACGTGTGATTGTCGGCCAATCAGTTATTTCAGACTTGACCTATTCGGTTGTGGCATATGATCCTGCCTCTGCTGTAACAACACCTTTGTTCAGCCTGGAACAGCCGAAGGGCGCAACGCATCCATGGCGCCACATTATCCAGGTTGATCACGACAATAGCATTTCCATTCAACATGCCGGCGGCATCAACTGGTCAGGACGGTATTCGCAGACCGGCAAGAAGGTAGGCGAGGCTATCGACGGACATATCAACGGTGATTACCGCTACTTATTTGGTTACAGCGGCGGTTTGAGACGGACTGATCTGACAGGTACAAAGCCCACTCCGGGCGAATGCGGATCGGGCGTGAATGAAATCCGTATGGCGGCGCAGATGGTTCAGTCCGGCGAACGTTATTTCTTCGTCGGACGCAGCGGTGCGGTTGAGGCGAAATGGAACGGAAGCAATTTCATATATACCCGCCGTATCGGTGCGATTTCATTGGAGGATCTGATCATGAAAGACAATGTCCTGAACGGAATTGCCTTCACTGCCAGTGGAAACAACGATGTCCAGCATCCTGTCACATTTGAAAAAGAACAGCCGATAGGCGAGCTGCTGGCTGCCGATGGCCCGTTGCACAGCAAGAATGTAATTGCGATGGTGCCAGGCATTGAAGGAAATATAATTGTATATAGGAACAACAAGGGTTTTGCTGTCGGCTACAGTGGAACGGCACGCCATCGTGATTTCGAATTGAACATGCCGTCCGTGAAAAGTGTAGGACAGGCAGCGGTGATCGGTAATGATCTCCTGTTTGCAGACCCGACTTCTGGAACTCTCTGGCGGCGTCCGTTGATGGATAAGACGGCACCCGTGACCGCCTGGAAGACCGATCTTGCAGGAGCAACTGGGCTTGCCATAACCCAAAATGCAATATTCATTGCCACCGCAAAAAGTGTATCGCGCCTCTCTGTGGATGCTCAGACCGTTGCGTGGAAAACACCTGAAGATTACAAGGGCATACGCCGTCTTGCAGCAACTGCAGATTACGTATATGTTTGCGACACCGCAGGCAATGTTGTTGATCAGCTTGACGCAAAGACCGGTGCGCAGGTGGCGCGACTGGGAGTCATGGGAGAAGCAGGTAGTACGTTGAACCATTTGAACAAACCGTATGCGATAGCCGCGGATCTGAACGGCATATATGTCGCGGACAACGGCAACGGCCGCATCGTAATCGCGACGACGACCTTGTGGAAGCCCGATATCCGCCTGATGCCTCGCGAGGACAGTGGTCCGATAGTGGCTGTTAAAATTCCTGTGAAACCGCCTGTGGCCGGACGTATGAGCCTTAACATCTACGATCAGAATGATGAGACAGTGCGGCAGCTTGTCAGTGCCCAGCCCTCGACAACTCCTGTAACATGGGATGGCATCGACATGTATGGTCATTGGTCGGCTCCCGGCATTTACCGTTATCATGGCATCATCGCGCCGAAATTCTCGCTCAAATATATCGGCAGCATCGGACAGAGCGGAAACCCTCCATATCGTACTGCCGATGGAATAGGAAGCTGGGGTGGCGTATGGGGATATGTGATGGATATCTGTACCGTGACACCTGAATCTGACAGCGATATCATCGTATTATGGGCGTTTGAAGAAGGCGAGGGCGGCCTTATCCGCATGACCCAGGACGGGAAAGTCATTTGGAAACAGCATTTGGACTGGTGGCTGAAGGCAAGCCAGGTGGCTGTTGCATGCGATGGAACTTCGGTTTATATAGTAGGTGATTCCGCCATGGGTGCACCGGAAGGACAGACAAATTATGGTGGTGAACAGCGCCGTCCTCTGCTGTGGCGTGTGGATGCGGCTACCGGCAAACAGAAACTTTATGCACCATCCCAGCAGTCCCAGCCGATGTTTGGTGAATATATTAAAGGTGAAGGAATATCCAGCGATCTGGCGTTGCGCGACGGCAAGCTTTGTCTGACCGCGCCAAAACAGAATGCATTATATGTAATAGACACTGCCACCGGCAGGGCGCTTTCAACCTGGAAATTGGATGGAGTATCAGGTGTTACTTTTGATGCCTCTGGAAATATCTTCGTCGGAATGGGCAAAGACATTGTCGAATTATCGGCGGATGGCACTGTAAAACGCAAGCTTGGGGATGCCGGCGGTTCTGTCTGGGATTTGGATACAGTGACCGGCGGCGGATTTGTCGCATCGGTAGGCGCACCACGCAACCAGATTGTATATTTTGACAAGGATGGCAAGGAGACTCGAGCTCTTGGTAAAAAAGGCGGACGTCCGTTGTGCGGCAAGATGGAACCGGAGAATTTTCTGCAGCCGGTAGGTATATGCATGACCGCCAACAACACCCTGTTCGTTGCCGAGAGCGCCGCGCCAAAACGCTTCACGCGTTGGTCGGCCACAGGCAAGCTGGAACGTGAATTCCAAGGCCCATATTATTACAGCGGCATGTTCGGAATAGACGAGGAAAAACCGGAATATGTCTATGGCGACACCCATGGAGACATCATTCGTTACGTGTTCGACTATGCGACTGGCAAATGGTCTGTCGACTCCTACTGGATCGGTGCATATAAGGATTCCGGGATTCCTGTGAAATGGTGGCCACGCATACGGCATAAGGACGGGCGGACTTTCTGGTGCAGTGGCAGTGGCGCAATCATGGAACTCTTGCCGAACCGCGTCCGCGGCATAGCTGCTGTATACGGCGGCTGCGTCGAGAAAGGCGCTGACGGCAATTACACGCCTGTATACCACACAAAGAAAACCGGACTCATGGGAACGTGGTCTGACATGAATGGTGATGGCAAACAACAGGCGGAAGAATGGAAGGTGACTGATAAATCGGCATATCCGGTATCGGCAGGCGGGCCTCAGCAGGGATGGGGTTGCTATTTCGATGAGAACTTTGATCTGTATATGCACGACTGGTCGGATAATGAGCCTGGTGGAGTATGGAAAATGCCGGTGCAGGAATGGAAGAACGGCGTGCCGGTCTACGACTGGGAAAAGGCTCTATATGTTGGAAAGTCTCGCAATGACGGTGTAAACGGTATAGCTCATGGCGCACCCGGCGCTCGCACCGCTTTCGCTGCAGGCAATGCAGTCTACGGATTCAATGGCGGATACAACGCCGCCAATCTTCCTGGAATAGGGCATGGACACGACTGGGAGTTCGCACAGATTACGAAATATGATCCGGCCACTGGAAAATCAATCTGGCATGCGGGCGAACGCGCTGCTGGATTTCTTTCGCCAGGACAGCATTATTGTCCGACAGGTCCCTCAGGAATAATCAATAATTACCTGTTCTGGACCGACGAGAACAGTCTGGTACATGCCTGGGATATCGACCATGGTTTGTATGTTGATACGCTGCTGGAGGATATTTCGCGTGGTCCTGTCCCGTCGGCATATACCGTGTGGGTGGAATTGTTCAACACCCGCATATTCCGCCACCCGCAGACTGGCAAAGTCTATTTGATGGCGGCAAGTGATGCAATTCATGTGTTCGAGGTGCTGGGAACCGAAGTGAATGCTATTCCATTCCAGGGGACTTTCGAGCTTACATCCGCCGACATCGAATCTGCAAAGAAACAGTATGAAAAGCGGACCGCACCGCGTGAAAGGTCGTTGATAATTACTCATACGGAAAATCCTCCGACAATTGACGGAGACATTAAGGAGTTTGAAAAGGCTCCAGCTGCATCAATGGTTATTTCAGAGATGAAGCAGGGAAATGCCTGTCTGATGTATGATGACAGCAATCTCTACGTGTCATTCGATGTTAAGGATGATTCCCCATGGAAAAATGCTGGTGGCGACACGACTGCACTGTTCAAGACCGGCGATGAAGTCAGTATCTGGCTTGGCAAGAAACCGGGCAATAGTCAGCTTGGTGTTGGGGATACCCGCATATTGTTTGCACCTGCTGCTGACAACAAGGTAACAGTTGTGGCATACCGTCCGAAAGTTGCGACAGGTGCGAAACCTGTCTCGTTCCGCTCTCCGTCCGGCGAACTTCGCATGGACAAGGTGGACATACTCACCGATGTGCCGGTGTCAGTGAAGACAACTGCAAAAGGATATACTCTGGAAGCAGCAATTCCGTGGGCGACCATAGGCATGGATCCCAAGATGGAAAAATTCGGACTCGACTTATCAATAAACTTCAGCGATCCGGCTGGACAGCGCAACGTGGCGCGTTTTCACTGGGCGCGCAACGGCGCAGAGATGGTGTATGACCTGCCGACCGAAGCGAAAATAGATCCTAAAACTTGGGGCTGGGGAATCTTGAAATAATCTGATAAATGGAGAGACTAATGAGTGAGATAAAGACTATCGCAGGCCCAGTGAGGCGACCGAGTAAAGCTGTTGATTCGTTGATCTAAAACAAAATAGGTTTGAAAGAAGTATAAAAAATTTGCAGAACAAAATAAAAAATGGTACTGTCAAAAATTGTGTGAAAGATATGGGGAACGATATCGGAACATTTGTTGAATGCGATGGTAACTCCGCTGCGCTCGTTGCTTTAGGCAGGCTAAAGCCTCTTTCCCGTTGGTCGGTGGCCGGTTGTTGAAAGTTTTAGTCCTGAGTCATTTGGTCACTGAGTTATTGAGTCAATTGAAAATGCAGGAAAAATCAAAAACAGGAGAGTATTCTCTCTTACTAAGGACTTTAAACGGATCTTCTGATGGTTGAGGACGTGTAACTTCCTTGTCCTCAAGAAGATAGATTGGCTTCAGTTTTTCATAATGCTGGCTACGGCAAGTGGACACCCAGAAGATCAAGTATTTCTGTCTGTTCTTGATCAGGCTTGGTGCATATTTTTCTGACTGGTATT
>Ga0209414_1001126_pt1 | contig 12808 bp, 19 predicted proteins | sample LakVidmifraction_4_FD_181154 | JGI IMG/M metagenome (GOLD analysis project Ga0209414, IMG submission 181154) | Hypersaline microbial communities from Lake Vida, Antarctica - Brine Hole Two &gt;0.2 micron (SPAdes) (version 2) | ecosystem: Environmental > Aquatic > Non-marine Saline and Alkaline >... | reverse complement strand
GCTCATGGCGTAGCTATCTTTTTTGATGGCCAGCTGAAAGAGCTAATGATGTTGACACTGGTAGAGCTTATTGAAGTTGCACGAGTAGATCGTGAACTAGGCTACAAGCACACATTATTTAGCATTGAAGATACGACCGCTAATAAGTTTGTTTATCGCAGGAACACTCAATCAAGCAAGGCACTTCAAAGCAACATAGCAATGCGTATTGGCATGTGTCAGCAATCACAAGTTGAGCTTATGCGTGTATTGGATAGTTTTGATATTCCTTACGTTCTGCATAAACCAACAGTGAAAAACTGGGCAGATGAAAAAGCGTTGTTTATGAAAGTGACAGGCTGGAAAGGCCAGAGCAACGTAGATACCAGGAGCGCAGCTTACTTTGGATTTTTAGCAGCAAAATAAATTGTGGGAAAGGTTTTATATGATTGAACGTAAGTACAGTAAGAATAACGGATCCCAACCGGTAGCTGGCGACATAAAAGTTGATGCTAAGTTTCGATTTGGTATGGACGTATGCGGCGTTAAAGCTATTAATCTTCCGTGGTCGTATGACCTGATCGCTCCGGTTTATGAGTGGCGATTACACGTAGAAGAAGGTAGCGGCAATACGCTGCTTAACCATGCTGACGATAAAGATTATCGCTTTAAAAATACGGCCCCGTCACAAGTTGATACGGACAATAACGATGTGCCTAACCTATCTAACATTAATTATGATAGCCCAGTACGGGATAAAAAGCATTGGGATGGAAGAGTGTTTAAAACTGCGGCTGATCTAGCCAGAAACAGTCATGCCAAAGAGTTTCTTGACGCTACATTCTATGAGCATCTTAGAAAAGAAGGCGAGAGAGCCAACGCTGAGTTTTCTAAAAAATGGACACCAAAAGAAAAGGTTACTACAAAGCAGGACCGGTATTTAGATGAAAGCGGTGAAGACATCATAGATGGTAGCCACAACAACGGCGGCATTACTGACTATTACGCGATAAAGCCAGAATGGAAAACGGGTATGGACATTATTGAAGATAGAGAAATGAATTACTCGCAGGGTTCAATCCTAAAAGTCGGGCTTACTTTTAATGTTGGCAGGCATGAAGGCACTAATTACGAGCGAGACTTAAACAAGATTATCTTTCATGCTGAACGTGAGTTAGCGAGAATTAAACCATGAAAACAGAATTAAAAGCATCAGGAAGGATAGTCATTAAAGCTGAAACAGAGCTTGAATCTTATGCGCTTTACCAGTGGTCAAGCGAAAACAGCGCGCTAACTCCAAACATGAAAATTGATTCTAAATTTGATATTGATGCTTCAGAAGCCAGCATCTACGAGCTTCAAAAATGAGCAAGACATCAAAAAGACGCACTGAAAACACACCATTGGTAGAAAAGAACCTAGACCAAGTTAAGTACGGCGTGAGAGACAAGTCAGTTGATACATTTAAGGTGAACGGGGGCAAAAAATGACTGAGAAGCCACAACCGGCAAGGGCTTTATTCTTCTCACTTGCCGATTACGAAGAGTTTGAAGCAAAGCTTAAGGAAGCAGGCCGATCTAGATTTTTGTTTATCCAGGGTAGACGAATAGTCAATGTTGATTCCAGATCGGCAGATTGCAGAGACAAAGCATTATGTGTCGGTAAGTTTACTATTAAAAACCTGCCTCACTATGAGGGCTTGTTATCACAAATTCACAAGGTTGCAGTCAATTATGAGCAAACGATATTTAAAATCTGAGGCAAATAGAGTGCTTGTAGAGTGGGCTAGAAATATGAGAGCTGGATATGTGAACCTTAAAGCATCCGGTGTTAAGTTTGATGGTAATGGCGGTGACGGTTATATCGAGGGCGATTACTCACCAGAAGAGAAGCTTTGCTTAAATGAAATGACATTTATACGGGTGAATGAAGTCAGTATTTACAAAGTTGCTGAGCTTGAATATATAAATCAAGCCATGTGGCTGGGTGATTGCAGAATTAAAGGCGGCTGGTATGACAATGATATGACTAAATATGAAGTGATAAAGCCCACTAGATTAGATTACTTAAATTATATCCATCGTACGTTCGGCATAAATAAAAACACGTACTACAGGAGATTAGATAGCTTGCAGTCACAAGTTTATAAAAATGTAGTGATGATGTGATGTGCAATAACTGTACATAAAATGCGCATAAAATGTACAAACTATAGGGAATAAATATGGTTTAATAGTACATCCTTCGCAGAAGTGACTAATAACGTCATGCAGCGAAAAACCACAGAATATATAGCCTCGCTTATCTCACGATATACGGGGCTTTTTTATGGAGAGTTACTTTGGCAGACCTTAAAAGCCACGCAATAGAAGCGGGAACAGTAAAGGTAACACAGGGAATAGGCGTAAGTGTTGCTATCTATGGTGGTTACACGGCTCAAGAATGGGGCGTTATTGCTGGTATTGTCATTGGGTTGCTCAGTCTTGTCATTCAAGCAGTATTGACTTTCTATTTTAAGAACGAAACCTTGAAGCTGGAAATGCTGAGACTTGAAAATGAATCAAGTAGAAAAGAGCATTAAAGCACTATGGCGTTAACAGAAAAAAGAGAAGCCTACTGCCAAAAATTTGTTGAGCTAGGCGATATGTCAGAAGCGTATCGAGAGGCTTATCCAAAATCAAGAAAATGGAAAGACAGGTCCGTAAATGTAGAGGCGTCTAAGTTACATAAAAATACTAATGTTTTACTAAGGGTAAAAGAATTACAGGATGAAGCAAAAAAACGCTCAGAAGTAACCGTAGATAAAAAGAAAGCATGGTTAGTCCAAGTAGTCGAACAGTCATTACGTCAAGTAGAAGTTACAGACAATGAAGGTACTGGCATTGGCGAGTTTAAGTTTGATGGTGGCACGGTTGTTAGAGCTATCAATGAGCTAAACAAAATGGATGGCGACCATAGTGCCGTGAAGAGTGAGCTTACCGGTAAAAATGGCAAGCCTATTGAGACAGTTGCCAAGGTTCAGCGGTTAAACTTTTTACCCGTTGGCAATAAGACTAAGTGAGTGAGGAAGTTGAAGATCTCGATATTGAGTATGTTAAGAATTTAATACCGATTTTCACTAAGCCAAAACGCATAAAGATAATAGTAGGTGGCAGGGGTTCAACTAAATCAACCGGTGTTGCTGATTATGTTAACGCCAATATGTCAGTGGGCCAGCTATGGTGCTGTGCCAGGGAACATCAAAACAGTATTGAGGAATCAGTTCATCGTACATTGCTAGATGAAATCGACCGGCTTGGCCTTGCTGGATTTATACCCAGTAAGACAGGAATAGACCATGCCAGCGGTGGTCGTAACTTCTACAGGGGCTTGTCACGAAACATTTCTTCATTGAAAAGTACGTTATCCGGTATTGATGGCTTATGGATTGAGGAAGGTGAGGACTTATCCGAGAACACATTACGGGTTTTAACTGCATCGGTACGGCTTAACGCCAAAGACTCTGAACGGCTAATAGCTGGTGACGATGTGAAGATGCCTGAAATCATTATCACAATGAATAGAGGGTCATCAAACGGTGCGGTAGCTAAAAAATGGTTAAAGCGTGCTGATAAAGAATTAAAGCGTTGCGGCTATTATGAAGATGAAGCCGTGATGATAGTCGAAATGAATTACACCGACATGCCAGAAGAGTGGTTTTTAGCCTCTGGTCTTGAAGTAGAACGTAAAGATGACTACCTGAATCTGCCAAGAGCGCAATACGATCACAAGTGGTTAGGCGCTTACTTAGATGAAGTAGCAAATTCAATCATTCCAGTTGAATGGTTCGATGCTGCCATAGATGCTCACATCAAATTAGGCTTTAAACCGGTTGGGGCTAAGATTGCCTCACATGATCCAAGTGATTTAGGTCCTGATCCGAAAGGCTATTCATTAAGACACGGCTCAGTATTCTTAGATATCAGAGAATTAGCCAGCGGTGATGTCAATGAGGGGTGTGATTGGGCCACTAACTTAGCAATAGAGGCAGGAGCGCATTGGTTTAATTGGGATTGTGACGGATTAGGTGTAACGCTTCGTAGACAAGTAAGTGAATCATTAGCTGGCACCGGCATTAAGTGGTCAATGTTCAAAGGTTCTGAATCGCCTGACAATCCTGACGATATCTATATGAGTATCGGTGCTGAGAATGAACCAGCTGTTCAAGTTGATAAACAACAGGCCAGAACTAACAAAGATACGTTCAGGAATAAACGCTCTCAATATTATTGGGCATTAAGAGACAGGTTCTACAACACGTATCGAGCAGTCGAGAAAGGCATTTACACGGACCCAGGCGAAATGATCAGTCTTTCATCTGATATTGAGAACATGGATTTAATTAGATCTGAGGTATGCAGAATACCTAGAAAGCTCAACGGTAATGGTCTTATACAGATATTAAGCAAGGTAGAAATGGCTAAGCTTGAAATTGACTCACCTAACATGTCCGACACGATGATGATGAGTTTAGCAGCGGTGCAAACAGCACCACCAAGAATTAAAGCGCGCACAGTGAAACGCACTAGCGCCCGAGGATGGACTTAATGGCAGTACTCAACATTAAAACACCAGCAGAGGTCGAGCAGCAAAGGAATGAAGCTGAAAACCCTGTAAAGCCAAACTCTGATCTAACTACGTCACAATTAGCAGCACATATACGCCGTGCTTGGGAGCGTAACCGCAACCATAAAAACAGTACTGGAATAACTAAACGGTTACTTGCTGTTAAGCGTCAGCGTGTTAGTGAGTATGAGCCAGAAGTATTGCAAGAAATACGTGAAGGCGGTGGTAGTGAAATATATATGCCGCTGACTGCAACAAAATCAAGAGCAGCTAGTTCTTGGATAACAGACATTATGATGCCTGCAACCGATAAAGCCTGGGGCATTGAATCAACACCTATTCCAGAATTGCCAGAATCATTCACACAGGCCATTGAACAACAAGCATTTACAGAATTGCAGGCTAAATCACAAGAAGGTGAGCAGATAACGCCGGAAATGGCCGAAAACCGCATTGATGAATTAAAAGCCATCATTAAAGAAGAAGCCGGTGAACGTGTCAAAACCGCTAATGAAGGCATGGAGCTATTAATAGAAGATCAGCTGGCAGAAGGTGGTTGGGATGAAGCACTATCTGAGTTCATTGAAGATTTTACAACATATCCGACAGCTATATTCAAAGGTCCAATAGCGTCAAGACGTGCAACACTGAAATGGGGCGAAGGGTTTAAGCCCATCAAAACGGTTGAAGTAGGCTATGAATTTAGTCGTGTATCGCCGTTCGATGTTTATCCTTCTCCCAGTGCTTCATCACCGGATGATGGTGACTTTATTGAACACGTTCGTTATTTCCCTGCTGACTTATACGACATGATCGGCACACCAGGCTATAGCAAGACAGCGATTGAAGATGTTTTACGTGAAGGAAGGTTAGGCGCGTTGAATGGTTGGATGCTGGCTGAGACTGAGCGGTTCCAACTTGAAAACAAAAGCACTATATATAAAGAAGAGATCGACGCAATTCATTATTTCGGCAATATTCAAGGCTTAATGCTGTTGCAGTGGGGCGTAGATCCTAAAACAATTAAAGATCCATTGGCCTACTTTGATGCTGATGCAATCTTAATCGGTCGCCATGTTATCCGTGCTGTTATTAATCGTGACCCTTTAGCACGTAGACCTTATTACACCACAAGCTTTGAACGTGTTGCCGGTTCTTTTTGGGGAACATGCCCACCTGAATTGATGGCCGGTATTCAGCGTATGTGTAACGCCTCGGCTCGTGCTTTGGCAAATAACATGGGCTTGGCTTCTGGTCCACAAGTAGATATCAATGTAGGCCGCTTAGCAGATGGTGAAGAGGTAGGCGACATTAGACCGTTCCGTACATGGCAGACAGTAAGCGATCCAAACGGCGGCAGTAATGCAGATCCAGCTATCAAATTCTTTCAAGCTGACAGCAATGCTAGCGAATTATTAGGCGTGTACGACAGATTTGAGCGCATGGCAGATGATGCTACTAACATTCCTCGCTATGCTTATGGTAATGAGAACGTAGGCGGTGCCGGTCAAACTGCATCTGGTTTATCTATGTTGATGGAAAGTGCCAATAAAGGCATTAAAGCGGCTATCCGTAACATTGATAAAGATGTGATCCGTAAAGTTATCGAGCAAGTATGGTTCAACAATATGCTTTACCACGAAGATCCAAGTATTAAAGCAGATATTAAAGTGGTTGCTCGTGGTGCTGCCGTATTAATTGCCAAAGATAGCTCACAAGCAAGACGGGCAGAAGTACTTGCAGCTACAAACAATCCTACTGATATGGCAATAATTGGCCCGAACGGTCGTGCAGAATTGCTACGCGACTACTTCAAAGGCGCTGACCTGCCAGATAACATTATCCCAAGCAGTAGCGATATTAAAAAGCAAGTTGAGCAGCAGAGTAAGCAGCCTAATCCTGACATGGCAAAAATAGAGCAGCAAGCACAGGAAGCCAAGCAAGACAATGAGCAGAGTGAACGCGAATCTAAACGTGATGCTGAAACAGATATTGCCGTTGCACAGCTACGATATGACGAAATAATGGAACAAGAAAGCAAAAAAGAAGAAATGACAGAGGCTTATCCAGATGGCAGCTGATGAAGCATACCTAGTTAACTTGGTCCGGTTACAGTCGGCACCTGAGTTTATCAAGGTCGTCGATAAGATGAAGGCAGATCTGGCAGATGCAGATAGAAATAACAGGCGCTTGTCTGGAGACAGCTTACACCGCTCACAAGGACGCGCTATATATATAGAAGAATTTTTAACTCGACTGGAAACAGCACGAACAACAGTCGAGAAAATAAGATCGAGATAACCGAATACTTTAATTAGCTCGGCTCGAACAAGCGAAAGGCTTATCCAGAAATGGGTAGGTCTTTTTTTTTGACCGAATACCACAAACGCAGGCTCGAAAGAATACCTGGCTAAGTGGCTCGTGGAGAAGTAAATGAGTAACAACCTACCAACAGCAGTACAAAAACAGATTGACGCAGCAGCAGCAGCACAGCAAGGACTAGAAGGGAATACCGAGAAGCCCGATCAAGCACCGGCTCCCATAGAAGTAGTTGAGCAGCCGCAGTCGCAACGCCAAGAGGAAAAGCTAGCAGAACCCGTTCAAGAAGCGAAACAGCCAGCTGAGGATAAAGAAAACGATCCTCAATACTGGAAAGCGCGACATGACGTACTCCAAGGCAAATACAACAAGGAAGTACCAGCATTAAGTAGTGATATCCGTGAATTGAAAAGGACCATTGAAGAATTAAACCGAAAACCTGAACCGGAGAAATCTTATCTTTCAGATGAAGAAAGAGAGGAATACGGGGACGTAGCAACAATGATGGAACGTATAGCAAAGCAGGCAGCTAAAGACGCTACAGATCCAGTCAAGGAAACCAGCCAGCAAGCAAGTCAACAACTCTATTACAGAGATTTAGACGGCTTGGCTGAGGGTTGGGCAAAGACAAATGGAGAACCAGGGTTTAACGAGTGGCTCGACGAAACGGAATCAATGTCAGGAAGAACACGGCGCGAATTACTAAATGATGCTTTCTCAAGTGGCAATGCAGAGCGTACAGCAATGTTTTTCAACGCTTACGGTAGCGCACCAAATAAAGAGGCTGATGCAAACCGCGACCCCGATCAACCTAAGCCATTACCAAAACCCGCGAAGGGTGAAGAGTTATCAACTGATCCTGTGACCGATAGATATACCGGCGCACAGATCAAGCAGTTTTATGACGACAAGGTGGCGGGTAAGTATCGAGGACGCGAGGAAGAAGCAAAGGCCATTGAGCAACAAATCTTCGCGAGCCAATAACGGCTCATAAGGAACAATCATGGTAGCAAGAGCAGCAGGCGTACCGAATATCGGTACAGGTTCAGATAGTAACTTTATACCTTCTATCTGGTCAGGAAAATTAGTAGAGAAATTCTACTTATCAACAGTGTTTGCGGAAATAAGTAATACGGACTATGAAGGCGAAATTAGCGGCATGGGCGCGGAAGTAAATATCCGTACAACGCCAACTATCGCTATCAAAGACTATGTTATCGGTGGGGGCATTCAGTACGAGCGTCCAACATCATCTGCATTAAAGCTATTAATCGACAAAGCTAAGAGTTTTGGTTTTGAAGTTAATAAAATTGATGCGTATCAATCTGACATTCAGTTGATGGATAACTGGTCTGGTGATGCCGGTGAACAAATGAAGATCGCTATTGATAGCACTATCTTAAGTGATGTGTATGTAGATGTAGCGGCATCTAACGCAGGTGCCTCAGCCGGTAAATTGTCAAAAGATATTAACTTAGGTTCGACCGGTAGTCCGATCCAGCTTACTAAGACCAATATCCTAGATTATCTTATCGATCACGGTACGGTTTTAGATGAAACCAACACGCCAGAAGAAGGCCGTTGGTTACTTCTTCCATCATGGGCAGCAGGCATGATGAAAAAATCAGATCTTAAAGATGCTTCACTTACGGGTGATGGCACATCAGTTATGCGTAATGGTCGTCTAGGCATGATTGACCGCTTTACGTTATACCAAAGCAACAACCTATCAACAGTAGTTGACGGGGCTAATCGTGTTACTAACATCATGTCGGGCCACAAGTCTGGTTTGACGTTCGCGGCGCAGATGACGGACATGGAAACGCTTAAAAACCCAAATGACTTTGGTGATTTAGTGCGTGGCTTGAACGTCTTTGGCTACAAGGTTGTTAATCCAGAGTCTATGACTCACGGTCAAATCTACAAGTAACCAACAATGGGGCGGCTTAGGTCGTCCCTTTTTTGATCTTGACTACATAATTTAGGAGTAAGACGAATGTCTACTATTGATAAAACTAATCAACAAGTCGGCGGCGTCCACGGTGGCGCACGTAATCTTGTTGTTATTTCAAACATAATCAACTTTAACGATAACAGTGTTTCGGCAGCCGATGTTGTACAGGCATTAGCTATTGGTGCCGGTGATGTTATTTTACGCACAACTGTCAATGTAACCACGGTAGAAGGTGCAGTATTGACCTTTGACTTAGGTGATGGAACGGATCCAAACGGCTACATGGATGGTGTTGACGGTAACGTTTCTGGCATTACAGGTAGTGAGCTAACACTAGTTGAAGCGGCACCTAATACCATATCAGCTTATTCAGGCGGCAAGCTCTATACCGTTGCCGACACGATTGACGTGGTTATGAATAACGATGCTTCAACCGGTATTGTCAAAGTATCTGCATTAGTCGCTCGTATGGGCTAAGCATTACAAATCTAAAAGCCTCCTAACGGGGGCTTTTTTTTGGAGTAAATATAAATGATTAGATTAGTTGAAAGCGTAAAAACGGGCCGTCAGTTTATTGCAACAGACGCATTACTTAAGCGTGCTGATATGCGACCAGTGGTTGAAACGCAGGTAGTCAAAAATCTTACTGATGAAGCATCAGGAGTGCCAGTAAATACGGAGCCAGAATCAGAAGCACCAGAAGATAATCAAGATGATGCTGAAAGCGGTGGCAGTCTCGATTTATCGTTATTTAGTGATGAAGATTTGAAAGAGTTTGCTAAATCAGCACCTTACAATATTAATGTTACTCACAATATGCGCCGTGACACTATCGAGAAAAAACTTATTGAAGTGATGGGCGAGTAATCGTGGCATTAGTTAGCAGCATTGTTGCCAGGGTGTCGGAATTACTAAATGATTCAGATCTTGTTAGGTGGACTGAGCCAGAGCTTGTTTACTGGGTGAATGAAGGTATCAAGCAAATCGTTATCTTGTTGCCGGAAGCAAGCGCTGTCACAAAAGAGATTCAGTTAGTTACCGGTACTAAGCAGTCATTACCGTCTGATGGTGTTCGTTTAATTGACGTGCTGCGTAACACTGGGGTTGATGGCGGCGTGCCTTCTGAACCTATCAGGATTGTTGAACGTGACGTAATTGATACGCTCAAACCAACTTGGCATAAAGATAGATCGTCATTGGTAGCCAAGCACTTCATCTTTGACGGGCGAAACCCTAAGACGTTTTATGTGTACCCGCCTTCACGCGCTCAATATATTGAAGTGGTCTACTCCAAAACGCCGACTGTTTTAATTGAGTCAGATGATTTGGGTGATTTTAATATCTACAGCGCTTCAATTATTAACTATGTAATGCACCGTGCTTTTGCCAAAGATACCGAAGAAGGCAACCAGGCTCGTTCAAGCGGTTATCAGCAATCGTTTTATACTTCAATCGGTTTATATGACCAAGCAGATGGCAAAGTTAGTCCGAGCAACTTTGCACCACCACGTAACAGACAAACAGGAGATCATTACTGATGGCCCGTATTAGTGAATTGTTCCCCGATGTAATGCTGTATGTGCCTGGCTGCCCTGAGCCATTGGTAGAACAAAAGATCCGTGATGCGGCTATTGAGTTTTGCAATCTATCAGGGTACTGGCAAGAAGAGTTAGATCCCTTTGATACCGAAGCAGATCGAGGCACTTACGATATTGATGCACCGGCAAATGCAGTAATAAGACATATTCTCACGTTAAAAGCAGATGAAGAAATATTAATACCATCTAAAACCGTGTCACTGGATAGACGAGCGGAACACTGGCGTACACGGACTAACAAGCCACGACGGTACGTGCTTAAGTCAATGACTGAGCTTTTACTCACGCCGACACCGGACAAGATTTATAGCATTACAGCCTTTGCAAGCTTACGACCTTCTAACAATGCAACAGAAATACCAGACATATTGATGGACTTTCAGCGTGAAGTGATTGCCTCTGGTGCCATCTTCAAGCTAATGACAATACCAACCCGTCAATGGACCGATATGAATAGTGCTGCCATTTATAGACAGCAATTCTACCGAGGCGTAAAGCAGGCCCGTATTGATGCAAACAAACAATATAGTAATGCTCCTCAATTTTTAACACCTAAACCATTCGCATAAGGATTAAACCATGTCTGCTTTCTCTAATTATCTTGAACAAGCACTGATCAATGCCACGTTACGCGGCACCACCTATAACGGTGGCACTGTTTTTATCGCTCTTTACACTAGCGATCCAACCGATGCCGATAGCGGCGTTGAAGTATCTGATTCTGCCTATGTAAGACAAGTAGCAGATGCTACGGCAGCAGACGGGTTTGATGTGCCTGATACAACAGGTGGTGACACAGCTAATACTGCTGTAATTACTTACCCTGGCATTGCTGATGTTGAGATTGTCGTAACGCATTGGGCCATATTTGACGCTGAAATAGGCGGTAACATGCTTTATCAATCGGTTTTAACTCAGGCTAAGACACTGCAAGTAAGTGATGTAATGTCATTTCCAGTTGGATCGTTAACCGTAACACTAGCGTAGTAGGCTATATATGCTTGCTGGCTTTGAATTAAATAGTGCTGAATTAAACGCAAGCCCGATCTCAGCAGTTGAGGGTGCGGGTACTGCTTCTGCTAGTGCCTCCGTTGCAGGTGCCGGAATAGTAACTAGGTCATTATCAGGATCGGCTAGTGCGACAGCTTCTTTATCTGGATCAGGCATTTTTATAAGGCTTGGTCAAGGTAATGCAACTGCAACTGCAACATTAGTTGGTGAAGGTTCCTATGGGATACGGATCATTTATGGTGCGGGTGATTGTGCGGCGGCGGCAACATTAAGTGGTAACGCACATAGAGTCGCTAATGCTCAAGGTAGTATAAGCGCCTCCGCTATTGCAACATCATCGTCATCATCTGTATTAAGACTTGGCAGATCAGATATAAATGCCAGTGCCAGTGCAAGTGCCGCAGCAGTAAGAACAGTCATTGCTTCTTCCAGCCTATTCGTAAGCGCCAATGCAATAAATAACGCCACCATAGTAACGCGAAATGGCAGGGGCAGCTTAACGGCAACAGCGCTAGCTACAGGTATCGCGCTTACCAACTATCGGGTACCAGCTCCATTTGTGAGGCAGGTATTTGTCAGACAAAGCCTTCGCGGTATCAGCGTTAATCAAGAAAACAGAACAATAAGGGTAGCTGCATAATGCAAACATTTGAAAAACAGCCCAGTGAAGTACTCGACTACGACATTGACATGTCTGAATGGTTTGAAGATATAGGTTCAGATGATATTGAATCAGTCACGGTTACTGTTGATGGCACCGGTATCGCACCCAGTTTAGTGCTTGGCCCTGATGCCTTTCCCGTATTTGATATTCTTGGCTCATCATCGACCAGCTTTAAAGTGTGGGTTGGCGGTGGTGTTGACGGGCAATCGTACAAAATTACAGCTAAAGTAGTGACCGCAGCAGGGCGCGAAAAAGAAACCGACTTTAAGATCAAGGTGAAAGAATTATGAAGCAATTATTTGCTAACAATGCTAGAACTGCCGTGGCAACCACGCTTGCAATCGGTGGCACGTCCTTAACTGTATCAGATGGCAGTGTATTTCCAGCAGTAGGAATGGATGAATACTTTCTGGTCACACTGTTCAGGTTGACCGGCAGTGTTGAGTCGGGCCATGAAGTGGTTAAGGTTACTGATAGATCAAGTGATGTACTGACGATTGAACGTAGCTATGAAGGTGCAAGTGCTACTGAGTTTTTAGCAGGAAGCCTGGTTGCATTAAGGCCGACAGCTAAAACGCTTGAAGAAATGCAAGACGCGGCAAACATAATAAGCACCCCGTCAGACAATATAGTAGCCACAAATGTACAGGCGGCTATTAATGAGCTTGACACTGAGAA
>Ga0209414_1001124_pt1 | contig 12816 bp, 8 predicted proteins | sample LakVidmifraction_4_FD_181154 | JGI IMG/M metagenome (GOLD analysis project Ga0209414, IMG submission 181154) | Hypersaline microbial communities from Lake Vida, Antarctica - Brine Hole Two &gt;0.2 micron (SPAdes) (version 2) | ecosystem: Environmental > Aquatic > Non-marine Saline and Alkaline >... | reverse complement strand
GCGGTGTGAGAGTTACAGAAGCTAAGCTGTAGCGGCGATGGCTCATCGCCTGCCTGTGCGTGTACTCACGCAGACAGGCCGAACATTACAAGTACTCAACCGTACATTTTTGTTCTCTCTTTCTTTTGGGTGATGAACTTGAAAAAATATATTTTCGTCGGTCAACGCCCGACGCTACAGTACGGTGTAAGAGTTACAGAAGCTAAGCTGTAGCGTCGGGCGTTGACCGACGAACTAAGCTGTAGCGTCGGGCGTTGACCGACGAACACTATAAGGTCTCAACCAGAAAAAATAACATCTTTAATTGACATGAAATATGAACTTGATATAATGTTAAAGAATTAGAAAGATTTTAAAACAGAAATATAACAAAAAGTAATAAGGAGTTTATTATGCCGAAGTTAGATATTGGAGTATTAGTGACATTGAATGAAAATCCTGATGCGGAGATTAGCCGAGTATCAAGGTTTGGTTTAAAAAGTTGTCAGGTATGTTCTTGGAATCCTGAAATATGGTCTGATGAAAACGGAAAAAAGCTTGTTGAAGCATGTACAACATATGGGGTAAAAGTTTCCACTTTCTGGGCAGGTTATACTGGACCAGTCGTATGGAATTTTATTGAAGGTCCTCGTACAATCGGGTTGGTACCTGAACAATACAGGGCTCAACGCGTTAAAGAATTAAAACAAGCTGCTGATTTCGCAGCAAAATTTGGTCTGCCTTCAATTACAACGCATGTCGGCTTTCTTCCGGAAGATCCTAACGATGAGCTGTATATCGGCACTGTTAAGGCGCTGAAGGAGATTGTTTCACATTGCAAAGAACTTGGTATAGACTTCCTTTTCGAGACAGGGCAGGAGACTCCGGTAACCCTCCTTCGCACTATTGAACAAATTGGACTTGATAATAGTGGCATCAATTTAGATACCGCAAATGTTATTTTATATGGCAAAGGAAACCCAGTAGATTCTCTCGATGTATTTGGCAAATATGTAAAAGATTTGCATATAAAAGATGGCTGTTTCCCCACCTGTGGAGATGAATTAGGAAAACAGGTTCAACTTGGAGAAGGTAAGGTTGATTTCAAGGCTGTTATAGCCGGATTGAAAAAACTGGGTTATTCAGGTCCATTGACAATTGAACGAGAATGTGGCGATGGAGAAGAACAGACTCGGGATATCAAGGCTGCGATTGAGATGCTTGAACCGCTTAGATAGGTTTCGGAGGACAGCACTTACTATGTATCACTTTCGAGCGTTGAATGCTTGATAAAAAAATTGAAATTAGGAAAAAATCATGTTGAAAATAGGTATTGCGGGAGTTGGTGGGTTAGGTACGCTTCATTTAAAGACATTACTCAAAATGGAAGATAAAGTTGTCATCTCGGCACTTGCGGATCCTATTCCCGAAAGGCGTTCTGGAGAGAAACTGACGGCTACAAATAATATGGGACTTGGGGAAGAAGAATCTACTAATATCGGAGAGATTCGGTCATATGCGGATTGGAGTGAAATATGTGATGATCCTAATTTGGATGTGATTTGTATTGCGACGCCTTCAGACCTTCATCCTCCGGCAGTAATCAAAGCTCTAGAAAATGGCAAGCATGTCTTTACGGAAAAACCGATGGGCTTGAGTAAAGAGGATTGTCGGCGCATGCTTGATGCAGCAGATGCTAGTGGAAAAACACTGATGGTAGGACAATGCCTGCGTTTTTTTCCTGCTTATGTCAAGGCTAAAGAAATAATGGATTCAGGCAAATATGGCAAACCATTGTCTGCCTTGATGAACAGATATGTCGGGACACCAAGCAGCAGCTGGTTTGCTGAAATTGCCCGTAGTGGCGGTGTAAATCTTGATCTACATGTCCACGATATTGATGCAGCACTTTGGTGGTGGGGAAAACCGGATAATATTATCACACGTTCTGTCGGGACTTTGCCAAGTGCCACTTCTGTATTGAGTCAATGGGAATACGATAGTGGACTGGTTGCCCAGATCGAAGCATCGTGGGATGCCGGTATTCCATTTAATGCGTCGTTTAGGGTCATTATGGAAAACGGTACTCTTCGAACCCAAGGCGGAAACTTGGAATTGATTACTAAAGATGGGATTGAAGAATTGCCTCTGGAAGAAATGAGTGGGCATACTGCCGAAATGCATTATTTCATCGACTGCGTTATTAATAACGAACCTGTAACCCGTTGCCTGCCTAGTGACAGCGCATTGTCGGTTGCGTATGCTCTTGGAGTATGAGGTTTTATAAGGATAAATTTCAAAAAAAATAGAGCATAACATCCTCCTTCGTCTTTTAGGCCTTCAGCTTTCGCAGTTCCTGCCTTTTGCCTACGGTTCTACGGCTCGACCAGACGGCGGACAGGCAAGAACATGACGGTTGTAGTACAAATCAAGGAAACCTAAATGAGTATAAAACAAAGACTGATAAATTTGACAGCCTTCCAAAGCTTTATCCTGCTGACCGAAGAGAACGTCACGCCGGTCAACCTATTTCTTCTGTCGTCAGGGGGGGAGGGTTGCAAGATGGGCCAGAATATTGTCGTTGACAGTGAGGTGATGCAATGAGCGAGCCATCTAAACCATCAGGCCATCAGCGTGAGGTTGCCGGGCAGGAATCCCTGCCGAAGGATGCACCCGCTACGGCAGATCTTCGGAAAGAACTGAAGAAGAATGAGATGCGTCTTCGTGCGGCCTGGGGGGATCCCTTTCTGCCCGCCTCTGCTGCCGTACTGACGCATGCCGAGGCGGTGGTTCAGCGAATGACTGCAGGGGATGATCCCCGTGTTTCCGCACCGGCGTCTGGTCCCGGTTGGGCACAGGGGATAGCGCCAAACGTGCTTTCTGATCTGGCGTCAGCTTACCGGTCATCGCATAATGAATCCTTTGCGTTAGCGGCGAGGGAAATATATGCCTGGCGACGGCGTTGGAATGTGCGGGGCTCGTTCAGACCGATGCCGCATTGGTCCACCTCCGTACCGAAGCCGGTGGAACCGTACAGTCCGCCCTAATTTATGAAGGCACCTACTTGGAACCCTTTCTAACAAAGGCCCGGGACACTCGTGAAACATTTGCAGTCTCCGGGTTGTCCAGCACATAGTCCGGTTGGATGCGGTCGAGCAACGCACAGGCAGGCAGATGACGCAGACTATTAAAAGAAAAAAAGAGAAGAATTTTCTTGCACAGAGGCACAGAGAACGCAGAGAAGAAAGATTAAGAAAAGAGAAGAATTTTAGCCACAAAGAACGCAAAGGACACAAAGAATAGTTATAGCAATTGTTTAGGGTAACGCAACGATCTTCGTTGCAGGTGAAAAACGCCAACAACCTGACTCGTAGCGAAGCTTAAGAGAGGCTGGAGCTTGCGACAGCAACGCAGTGGCCTACGTTGTGCTACCCTAAAATCTGCAAATCAGTATTGTATTGCAAGAACGGGATCGATAATGTTCTCATCGTCAAAAAGGGCTGACAGCAAGAAGAATTATGAATGATGAATGCTGAATTGAAGAATGCCTCTGGCATCGTTTACCATTTACAGTTTTTTGCCCTGCCCACGGCAGTGTCAGGCGTAGCCCTTGTGGCGAAGATGGAAGCGGGATTGATTTATAAAGAATTGGGTGCAGGCTACCTGTCGCGCTGTAGGCACTGCGAAGGCGGAAGCCTGCAAACTTTTGACAGTAACTTATTAACAGTAAAGGATAACAATGACAGATCAAATAAAAACATTTGAACATCGTGGTGTCATGCTGGATCTAGCACGCCTTCTTGAAAAACGAGAGTACTATTACGGGCTAATGCCTTGGCTCCAAAAATGGGGATACAATATCCTTCATTTTCATTTTTCCGATGACACGGGTTGCGCAGTCCGTCTTCCTTCTCATCCTGAATTATCTAAACCAAATGCTTTCAGCGTTGGTGAAATGAAAGCTTTTATCTCAAAAGCTTCTGAGTATGGATTAACGGTTATACCTGAACTGGAAAGTCTAGGGCATACTCAATTTATTACATCCCATCCTGACTATAAACATCTGGGTGGAATCACTAGTGCAAATTCATCATTTAACTCTCTTCATCCTGACAAAAAAGAGTGTCGAAATCTGCTGCGTGAGTTACTGAAAGATATCTGTGACATCTTTCCATCGGAGATTATTCATGTTGGCTTGGATGAGGTAGATATGTCCGGCTTGAAAGAATTTAAAGATTTAGACAGAATAGCCCAACAGAACCTCTTTGCCAACCACGCAATATGGATGCATCAACAGGTGCGCGATTTAGGGCGACGTCCTGCCATGTGGGGAGATCATATCCTAAAAACGCCCGAAATGGCGGAACTTTTTGAAAAAGATGTTTTAATCTTTGACTGGCATTACAACGGAAATTTCAATCCTTCTTCTTTGGATTTATTTATAGAAAAAGGCTTTGAAGTTTGGGGATGTCCTGCATCAGTTCAATGGAATGATAAGTTGATCCCAAGTGTACATAATCAATTTCAGAATATTCGCGAGTTTTCAGCCTGTTGTTTAGAGAGAAAATCTAAAGGTTGCACCGGAATGGTTAATACAGTTTGGTGTCCCTGGCGTTATTTAAGCGGAGTCATGGATTTACCTATGGCATTTGCGGGGCACCTCTTTAGCAATATGGAGGAGTCAGAAAGTTTTGTGGAGAATTTCTGTAGTGACTTCTATGGGCTAAACCATGAAGATTCAAAAAAGTGCGCTGCTGCAATCTGGCAACTCCATAAATTAGGTAAGACTAGAGAATTACACGGCAAGCTGATAAGCGGGATGGTTAATGATGCTAAACCAATACTCAATCGAGAAGAAAAAAGAATTTGCACGAAAATGGAATCAGACGCCATCAAGGCAATTTCTGCTTTAAGACCTTTAGTTGCAAAAGCACAATTAAACAGTAATAGACTAAATGATTATATTCTTACAGGACAAATGATTGAAACTTTAGCTCGTCTTGGGGCCAATGATTTTAAACCTGAATTTATAGGCGAGGTAGATCTGCTCTTAGAGGAATTGGATAAAAGCTGGAATCAAACAAAAGACGAAGCCTGGGATAATGATGCTTATCCATATACAGGTACAGAATGGCCACTGAGAGTATTTAAAACCCTGAGTTTGATCAAGGCAGCAAAATAGAACAATGAGCAATACGACGTTATTTCTTACGAGCCAAACACGAAAAGAGCTAATTCAGAAATTCACAGATGGCCCAAGTGTACAATTGGATGACATGTGGGCGCACTTTTGTCTGCTTGCACGGAATAACCCTTTCTGGCTTTCTACATATAGTGTCCTTGCCTGGTTAGTTACTGATGATGAATCATATAGAGAGTCGGCACGAGAGCATTTTTTGGGTTTGGCCCGCAACACCGATTTGGGTTTGGTCAGCGACGAAGTTCAAACGCATACCCATACTGTCACTGCTCCCCTGACTCATACCATGGTTCTTTATGACTGGATCTATGGGACAGGACTTTTGACTCCAGAAGAGGAAAAGTTCTTTGCTGACAGCTTGCTTGATTTTGCTTGTCAAACAGCTCTTGTTCAGCTTCAAGGGCGGGCCCGGTCTTTTGATAATCAGATTCTTGCGAATGCCGCAGGTGCTGCTTTTACTGGATTTGTGATTGGACGCAGATTCGGGATGAATGGGCAGGTGCGCCAGCTTTATGACTCTGGACACCAGTGGTTGGTTGATCAATTAGGACGCCTTTCCAGTGAATGTTACTCCCTCGAAGGTTCAACATATCATGAATTAATTGTTCTTCCACTGCTAACTCTTTCAGCAGCCTTTATTGAAGAAGTTGACGGGATTGATGTTTATGAAAAAGGACTAAATGGCGGAACTCCGGTTCGCGACTGGCTCATCACCTATGAGAAAATGATTGGAGAGAGTGGTCTTTTGCCAGGTTGGGATCAATATGGAGTGATGCGTGCTTCCGTTAAATTACCTCTTGTATATCGTTCTTTTCGGGATAGTTGTCCTATGCCCTTGGCTAAAATTATTTCCGCTGATATGTGGTATCCTATTTGCCTTTCTACCTGGGAGATGGTGGATCGACTTTGGGCGCTTATTTGGTGGAATGATAGTTTGGATATTCCATTTGCGGTAAGCCAGCAAGATTGGATGAATAAGCAAATAGGAGGTGCACTTCATGCCTCAAATACTAATACCCGACTTTTTCAGTACTGGGACGAGACTCCGGGGTCCCCTCATTGCGGTCGTCCACAGGTTAATCCAAATGCTCTGCAGTTTGATTTTGCAGGCTTACCTCTGCTTCTGGACGGGATCCCTGCTCTTGATCTTAAATACCTGAATTGGGATGTGCCGGCCATGAGCGAGTATCTTGGCACTGAAGCAACCCAAAAGGCAATCGCAAGTGCTATTGACGGAAGTATTGGAGAGAGCAATAGTCTTATTATTGACGAAGAGGATTGGTACGTGCCATTGCGCCCTGTGCGGGGAAAAGGGCGTGAGCTTCGTGCTGCTGGAAATTTCAAGTTGATCGCAAGTGATGCAACGGATTATTATACAGACCGCTATGACCTCAGCAAATGTACTCGTAGCAGTTTACTGATCGGTGGTGATTATGCTCTCGTTATAGATCAGATAAAATCACTTTCTCCGCACCGCGTGACCTGGCAGGCTTTCACCTGGCCCGGAACAGTATATCGTGATGGTGGAGCTGTCTCAAATGCTGCAGATACCGTGCGTCTTGATATTCTGGGTCCACCACAGGCAACCACCACTTTGAAGGAAATACCAGGGTTTCCTCTGCAACCTTGTAATGCCCTCTACACGAGTGAGAATGAAATTGAATGAGGAAACTTGCGACACTACTTTTCCTGTCTGTCTTTATGCCCAGAATTCACAACAATTTGTAGAAGACATCACAGCAGGCTGGATGCACAGTAAAGACGATGAATTATCTGAAACTGAAGTTGATTTAAACCGCTTTTACCTTACTGACGACTCATCTACCGGAACCAGACACCAATTTAAGCGTCAGTTAATTTGCACAGCCGATGACACGGCTACTGAAATGACTCTGCGTTTAGATTGGGGTGGACCCGAAACCCGACTTTGGGTAAATGGTGTCGAGGTATTGTCAATATTTAAACAGACTAGTGCTGAACTGCAGGAAAAGAACTTCAACTTCCCTCTCTTTTTTCAAATAAATGAAAAACTATGTGAAGGGACAAATGAACTCTGTCTGCAGACGCAAAATTTCCACGGAGAGAGTCTTAAAGGGCCAATTTGTTTGCAACGTGAAATTGAAACGCACACCCCGGAATTTGTACAGATCACTGACAAAACCTTTAAGGTGAAAACTCCGGAGGGATGGGACAATATTCTTTTTAGTTCTGGGGAAACTCAGAGCTGGCTGGGAGGGGAGATCCAGTCTGTAGCAGTTCTGAAGCAAGTATCGGGAGAAATCTCATTTCTTGGAGTTCAGAAAGCAGATGTTCCAAAGATAAATTTGCAGGTATCGGCTACTCAACCATTTGATTTTGCAATCAAGGATAACAATATCATTTTTGGGCGTTTGCCTAAGAGTCTATCCGCTGTTATTCACATTCGTGGCAGCATTGTCCAGATTCATACTGCCAGCAGCATTTCTATCGCCACTGTGGCAAAATCACCATTGTGTCTATCTTTTGATTTTTCTCCACACATTCCATGTATGGTCAATGGTAAACCTATTCAAATTGACAAACAAAAAATGACAATAGAAGTGCCTAAATGCAAAACTAATGGCAATTTAAAAATCAACAGTTTGAGCCCTGATTCCCTTTTCCGATATGCCGAAGCTCCGGACTGCAAATTGGAGTCAGTTATACTTGCTGCACTGGAGTCTTCGAACTGGAGAATTCAGGTTGCAGGAGTCAATATAGCCGGTCGTTTCGGAATGCGTGAGATAGTGCCGAAATTGTTGGAACTTTTTGCAGAAGAAGGGTTGGAGTTACCATATCCCAGGCTTTGCGCCCATTGGAATCGATCAAAGATGAATCAAGCTCTCAATCCAGGAGTTAACCATACTCCGGATCCTCTTCTGGATCCCGTCCGAGATGCTAAACGTTACCGCTTGCGTCAGGCAATCATTATTGCCTTGGGGCAGATCGACGATCCTCTGGAAAAGTTATCAAGTGCTTGCCCATTTGATATAAACATTTCTGGTGCTTCAACAACCCGAATGCAAGAATTTGAACGAATCAGACAGCGTGCTCATAACGGAAAATCAAAGGGTGACAAAGAGATTTTTTCTCGACGCTTATATGTGCATGTTTTTTATTCCCCCAATAATACGAATAAATATGATGCGGCATTCCGAAAAAAAAAATTTGAATTAAAAGCACAAATAGAAGAAGGCGAAACCGAATTTACAGAACAAGCAAAAAAAAGAATCAAAAAATATTTAATTTGCTCACGAGCGGGACGAGGTGGTAAGATGAAAGTTTCGTTCAATGAGCCTGCCTATATCAAAGCCAAAAAGTATTATGGCTATTTTGCGTTGGTTAGCAATCAATCAATAGATACTTTTGAAGCATTGAAAAACTACAGACTAAGAGAAAAGATAGAGGAGTTTTTTGCAGACCAAAAAGGGTCTTTTGATGGTCGAAAACCTCGTACATGGTATCCAGATAGTCTTCGTGGACGGCAGTTTGTACAGTTTGTTGGACTTGGATATATGTGTTTTATTACAAAAAGAATAAAAGAACTACAGGAAACTCTTGGAGTCGAAGAAGATGGAAAGACTAAATATCAAATCAATTTAGAAAAGAAACTCAAAACGTGGTTAGAACAACATTCTTTGACTCAAATTTTTGATTGGTTTGATTGCATCGAAACAACTACTGTGAAAACCGATGCTACCGCACGTCGTTGGTCAACTGAAACAACTACTAGAGATCGTTTGTTTCTTCAACTTCTTGGAGTTATCAAGGAATAATGCACGTATTAGCCCACTTTCAGGGTATATAAATAGTCTCTATTCTTTTTTTTGTTTGCCTTAGTCGTTTTTTGTGCTTATAATCAAATTAAATTTTGAACAATGTAAATATTTTAACAAAGGGTGAATATGAAGTATAAAGTTCCGACAAATAGACCTGGTGATAATTTGTGTCATGAGATAGAGTCATTGAAGTATGAAAAATTTGATAATATTATGACGTTGCCAACTGTTACATCTATTTTTTTAATCATAGCTATAATAAGCTATTTTGATTGGTTTGAATCTGGTGAAATAATACTTGTTTCTATTGCTTTGGTCTTTTGGAGTATATCTCTTATTTATGCTGCTATTAGATTAAAATCTTGGAAAAAGAAGCTTAAGGCATATCGTTTAGGATTGGAAGGGGAACGCTATATTGGTGCTGTTCTCGAGCGTTTCAGACTAAAAGAAGCCGAAGTGTTTCATGATATTAATTTTGATGATAAATTTAATATTGCTCATCTGGTCGTAAGCAGAAGAGGTATCTTTGTTATTGAAACAAAGAATTATTCAACAACACATGGTCATATTATAAATTTAGAAAAAGGTAGAATTATTATTAATGGCAGAGATCATTCTGATATTTATAAAAAAGTTGATTCCTATGCAAATCATCTATCTGGACTAATTAGTGAATTGACAGGCAAAGAATATCCCATTAAGAAAGTCATTCTATTTCCTGGTTGGTTTATTGAAGGAAGGTGTGCATCATCAGATTGCTGGGTCCTGAATGAAAAAGCATTTATGAAGTTTTTTGATAAGGAACCAGAAGTTTATAAAGAATCAGATATCGCGGGTCTTAAAACTCAGCTGCGTTACTGGATAGTAAACCATGCAGAGAACAAGCTGATTTGATGATGCTTTTTGGGTTGCGTTTTGTTGTTGCTTGGGTGTATACTTTTAAAAATATATATTAATTACGATTGTGACACAATGGAAATAATAGACAATATTAACTCCCTGTGGGGAGATGACCTAAAAAAAACAATTAAGAGTGGTTCAAAGCTTAAGATTGCAGCTTCAAGTTTTTCTATATATGCATATGAAGCTCTAAAAGATGAGTTGAGCAAAATAGAATCGCTTGAGTTTATATTCACAGAGCCTACATTTACAAGCGGTAAAACAACTGACAAATTCTCCAAAGAGCATAGAGAGTTTTTTATTCCCAAGCAAATAAGAGAGAAAAATCTTTATGGTACAGAATTTGAGATTCTGTTAAAGAACAAACTTACACAGAAAGCAATAGCCAAAGAGTGTGCAGATTGGATAAGAAAAAAAGCTACTTTCTTATCAAATTCTTCTAATGCACCGATGCAGCAGCTTGCTTGTGTCTCCAATAAACAATCAGATAATGTATATATGCCTTTACATGGATTTACAGCAGTTGATCTTGGCTATCAGAAAGGTAATGCAGTATCAAATATGATTAATAAATTTGATAATGCTTCAGAAACCACTGCATACCTTCAGCTTTTTGAACAAATTTGGAACAATAAAGATAAACTGAGTGATGTTACGGATAATATATGTTTGCATATTGAATCTGTTTACGAAGAGAACTCTCCTGAAAAGATTTATTTTTTAATGTTGTATAATATTTTCAATGAATTTCTAGAAGATTTAAATGAAGATGTATTGCCAAATGATCGAACTGGTTATTTAGAAAGTGTGACCTGGAAGAAACTTTTTAATTTTCAACGTGATGCGGCCACAGGTATAATAAATAAACTAGAGAAATATAATGGTTGTATTTTAGCTGACAGCGTAGGGCTTGGTAAGACTTTTACTGCACTTGCAGTTATTAAATATTACGAGTTGAGAAATCGTTCAGTTCTTGTTTTATGTCCAAAGAAAATTTCAGATAACTGGCAGACCTATCGTAGCAATTATAAGACAAATATATTGGCAAAAGATCGTTTGAATTATGATTTACTGTTTCATACTGATCTCTCTAGAACAAGTGGTGACTCCATGGGGGTTGATCTTTCAAAGGTTAATTGGGGTAATTATGATTTAATTGTTATTGATGAATCACATAACTTTAGGAATAGTGGACGTAATCTGCAAGATAAAGAGAGTCGTTATGAACGTCTAATGAGAACTGTTATTAAATCAGGAGTTAAAACTAAGGTACTCATGCTATCAGCAACTCCTGTAAACAATCGTTTTAATGATTTGAAAAATCAGCTTGCTCTTGCCTATGAAGGGCAGTCGGAGCATTTACAAAATAAGCTTAAAGGTAGTAAGGGAATTGAAGAAATCTTTAAACAGGCGCAAACAGCATTTAACGCATGGACTAATCTACCTCCAGAACAGCGAACAGCTAAAGCAATTTTAGATTCGTTAGATTTTGGATTCTTTGAACTTCTTGATGCAGTAACTATTGCACGTTCTCGAAAACATATTGAGACATTCTATGATACAGAAGAAATTGGTAAGTTTCCTGAGCGTAGAAAACCATTATCATTCCGTTTGCCTTTAACCTATAGAGAAGACGTACTTGATATAAATGAAATCTACAAGCATCTTAAAGCAATAAAACAATCAGTATATGCACCCATGGGCTATGTTTTCCCAAGTAAGCGTCATAAGTACGAAGAAGAGTATGATACCAAAACACTTGGCGGAAGTTTTAGACAAGTTGATAGAGAGAATGCATTACGTACACTGATGACTATTAATCTTCTTAAAAGATTGGAAAGTTCTGTAGAAGCATTTAGGCTTACACTGAAAAATCTCGAGACAAGAGTTTTTGCTACTATCGAGGCAATTGATCAATTTAATAATAGTGGTAGCGGAAAGGCATTTGCTTTTGATGGCGATGACCCAATGCTTGATGAAGATGATGAGTTTGATACTGGAAACTTTTCTACAGAAGGTAAAGTGGAAATTGATTTTTCTGACATGGATCTTGAATCTTGGAGACGAGATTTAGAAGAAGACCATACTTTAATTATTCTATTACGTGAAGAAATGGAACTAATTAGTGTTGAAGATGATGCCAAACTTCAACATCTAAAAGAGCATGTATTATCCAAAATTGCAAATCCAATTAATCCAGGCAACAAGAAAGTTTTACTTTTTACAGCCTTTTCAGATACTGCAAATTACCTTTATAAAAATTTATCAGTAGAACTTTCAAAACTTAATATTGGATGTGGAATAGTTACAGGTAGTAGTACTCCAAGAACAACACTTGGACAAGGTTTTGATTTTCAGAAGTTGCTGACATTCTTTTCACCTATCTCAAAAGATAAAGAATTGATATTTCCCGATAAACCCGGCGAGATTGATGTTCTTATTGGTACCGACTGTATTTCCGAAGGACAGAACTTGCAAGATTGTGACTATCTGATAAATTATGATATTCATTGGAATCCAGTTCGCATTATTCAACGGTTTGGTAGAATTGATAGAATTGGTTCTCGAAATGCTACAATTCAGCTTGTCAATTACTGGCCTGATATTTCTCTTGATGATTATATCAATTTAAAAGAGCGAGTTGAAAACAGAATGCACATTGTAGATATTACAGCTTCTGGGGACGACAACGTTCTTTCAGCAAAGGCAAATGATATATCTTACAGGAAAGAGCAGCTAAGAAAATTGCAGGATGAAGTTATTGAGATGGAAGATTTGAAGACTCAGATATCCTGATCTAGAGGAAGTTTAAGTGTCCCCTGTTTTAGGATTTTGAGTTGGAATGTGTGATTCAAAAACCATTGTAAGTTCTGTGCCTGGAAAAACTGTTTCAGTTTGATTAATCTCTTTCAAGAGACGGGCAATGGCTTGGTTTGTTGC
>Ga0209414_1001123_pt1 | contig 12816 bp, 5 predicted proteins | sample LakVidmifraction_4_FD_181154 | JGI IMG/M metagenome (GOLD analysis project Ga0209414, IMG submission 181154) | Hypersaline microbial communities from Lake Vida, Antarctica - Brine Hole Two &gt;0.2 micron (SPAdes) (version 2) | ecosystem: Environmental > Aquatic > Non-marine Saline and Alkaline >... | reverse complement strand
AGTTGGCATTGTGAATACTAATGAGCGTATACAATTTTTAGATGGAAAGCTGTCATTCAAAAAAGCAAAGATGGATCTGGCTTTGCTTGTCGTGCTTTTTTTTATGCTTTCATTAGTTTCTTATGTTTTGATGTTCCTATTTTATCTGCAGCAAAAGAGTTATTGTGCATATGCCATTGCCTTTGTTTATATTGTGTCCACATCTCTGATTGTTATTTATGTACTTCGATATATAAAGAACATTATAAATGACAGGGATAAGTTGGAGAGAATTATTGACAGTATTAACCCTGATGTTCTTCTTTTGCTTGGTCGTGACCGGAAGATAAAGGCCTGTACAGGTACAGTCAAGAATATGTTTGGTTATAGTGTTAAAGAGGTTCTAGGTCAGGATAGTGGTATATTATATGGAGATAGACGTCTGACTCAAAAAGCTGGTGAAATTTATGAGAGTATTAAAGAGCAAGGATTTCATGTTGGAGCTGCAAAAGGTAAAAGAAAAGATGGCAAGACTGTTCCATTGGAGATTATTACAGGTGAACTAAAAGGTCAGCCTGGTGTGGTTTTGCTCTTAAGAGATATTACACAGAGAGTACTTATTGAGGAAGCACTTAAGGATGCTCGTGCAAAAGAAGTAAAGATTGCAGGTTCTATTCAACAATCGCTTCTAATTGCAGATCCACCAAAAACACTGTCAAATGTTGATGTTGCGGCAATGACCATTCCTTCTCAGGAAGCAGATGGAGACTTTTATGATTTTCTATCTTACAATAGTGATGTGTTTGACTTTGTTATTGGTGATGTGATGGGTAAGGGTGTGTCAGCCGCTCTTCTTGCAGCCGGAGCGAAGAGTCAGATACAGAATTCTATTACATCAATGATTACCACAGCCAAAGATTTTCATGTTCCTTCACCAAAAGAAATTTTGATGTCGGTTCATGCAAGCATTGTGCAGGAATTGATAAATTTAGAGAGTTTTCTTACTCTATGTTATGCCCGTTTTGAGAACAACCTTCTTACTTATGTTGATTGTGGTCACACACCTATTATGTATTACAAGAACAGTTCAGGAGACATATTTCATTTGAAAGGTGACAATATGCCAATAGGTTTTAGGATGCGAGAAACATATGTTGAAGGTCAACAAATTATTTATCCAGGTGATTTCTTTGTTTTCTACTCAGATGGAATCACTGAAGCAATGAATTTTGAGGGTGAAATGTTTGGTGAGGAACGTCTTGCGAAGGTGGTAAAGAGTGTGGCTCAAGAATCTGCTCAGGATATCTTGTCAGAAATAGATAAAACAGTTACAGACTTTCTCGGTTCAAAATCTGCTGGTGATGATTTAACATGTATTGTTATAAAGATTGTTCCTAAAGAAGAAGATGATATTCTTTTTACAGAGAATAAAGAGTTCTCTTGTGAGTTGTCCAGCCTAGTTCTTATTCGTCACATGTTTTCTGATTTTACATCCAATCATTCTGATTGCTTTGACATGCCAGAGGCAATCATGAACTTGTTACTAATTGCAGTAAATGAAGCCGCCACAAATATTATACAACATGCCTGTCATGAGGACAAGGATATGCAGGTGAGTGTTAATTTAGAGTTATATACCGATAGAATCGTTATTGAATTTGGACACAGGGGGGACTCTTTCGTTACGAATAAATCAAAGAGCATAAAAGACAGTACTTTTCACGAGAGTGGTTATGGACTTTACATTATAGAAGAGTCTGTTGATAAGGTGTATTATTTCAGAGAAAAGAATGGCAAAAACATGATGAAGATGGTTAAGTTTTTTGATTTAGGTATAGCTAATAATTAATATTTATTGTATTTTTGTGAAAGAAATAAAAAAATAGTAAATTAACACACCTTAGTTTTACGGTTGAATGACTAAATGTTCATTTGAGTTAATGAAATTAAGATTTAAACGGTCAGATTATCATTTTTTGGGTGATAACATGAAAAATACTTTTTAATGACGATGAGGACACAAAAAATGTAAATGGTAAACGGTAAATGGTAAACGTTGGAATGCCTCTGGCGGTATTTTTTAGAAGGGAGAAATTTACAAAACAATATTGATTTGCAAGTTTGGGAGCGAGAACGTCCTCGTTCTCATAAGTTGTTTTAACCGTAAAATCAAGGTAACATATTTATGTTTGCCTTAAATTTCTGGTTGATAGAGAAAACATGCATTTAGGTCAATGAAATAAGGAAGTGATTTTCTGTTTTTTGCCTTTTTGGGTGATAAACAAGAAAAATTATATTTTCGACGACCAACGGTCGACGCTACAGTACAGTGTATGCAATACAGAGACTAAACTGTAGCGTCGATGGTTCATCGACGAAAAAAACAGGTCTCAACCAGAAAAACAGGGATGTTTGATAAAACTATTGACTTATTCAGGTTTTATATAGTACTATTTGGATAATTAGGAATATTAATGAAGTTATAATTGGAGAAGATTGAAAATGAAAATTAAGAAGTTTAATAAGATGCTAGCTATGTTTTGTGTTGCAAGTAGTATTGTGAATGTCTGTATTGGTCAGGTTTATAAAGAGAGAGTAAGCGTTATTGCTGTTGAAAACCGTTTTGCACTTGTACAACTCGGATTTGACATATCTGATGCACTTAATATGGAGTATATAGTTTTTGATTCAACCTCTTCAGATTTTGCAAATAATATTGTTTATGTGTGGAATGATGGAATAAATGATTGGGTTAAAACGACAATGCCCGCATTTTTGAATGGTTCTCTTTTTTATAACAAGAGTGTGAAAGATGTGCTTGTTATTACAGACTCATTAAATTCAATTCAGAAATTTGGAGAAAGTGCTTCATGGGCACCAAAAATGTTTGTTATAGACAAACTTGAGTATCCAACTATACTTAATTCTATAAATGATAAATATAAATTTACACTAGCTCAATGGAATGTATTCTCCGAAAAGTATAGTGTAAAAGTAGAGAATGTTGCTACTAATTCAAGCAGATATACTCAACCATTATGGGATTTCTCTTTACCAAGTTTTACTGTTGAGGCACGCGAGAATTCAGCTAATGCAAACCTTACACCAGAAGAAGTGGCGAATTCAAGTGTTGAGGTTGTGATTGTTGATACTGAATTTTTGAGTTCAACAGATGAAGATTCAGCAGTGGAGGTTGCGGAGCCAGTTGTTGAAGAAAGTAAAGTGGACGTTAAAATTAATAATGCCGCAGCTACAAACAATGTAGAGAGTATTTTTGAATCTGTTGAAGATTCTCCTTTTGTAGAAGAACTTGTTGTAGAAGATAAAACTATTGAAGAGATTGAACCTGTTGTCATACCTGTTAAGGAGAAGCCAGCTACAACAAATATAACTATAATTGTATCAACAGTAGAGGTTTTAGTACCAACTCAAAATGTATCTCTTGCCGAAGAGAAAATATTGGAAGTAACTACTAATGTTGTATCTGCAACGGTTATCTCATCACCCGTTGTGAAACCCGTTGAGAGACCTCAAGTTGAGACTTCAGTTGTAGAACCTGTTGTAGAGCCGAAACAGACAAATGTTGTTGAAATGGTTGAAGAAGAGGTTGTAGAGGAAGATATTCCAGAAGCACCTGAAGTGGACAGTAATATAAATCAAATTAAACTTGAACTTTAAAACTGATCAAGTATTTCCTGAAGTTGTTTTATTGTTTTAATTTTTGAAACTTGATTTTTGAAAGGATGCCATCCCGGTGTTCCTTTAAGATACATAAAGATATGTGCTCTGAAGTGCACAACAGCACCTTCCTCGGCGGTATCAGCCCATTTTCTGGGAAATGTCTCTTTATAGAAATTTTCAAGAATTTTAATATCCATTTCTATATTTTTAATGAGCATATTCTTTTTTTGTTGCAGAGTTATTGTATCAAATTGTTTGCCTTCAAAAATCCATGGATTGCCTAGAGCTGCCTGGCCAATCATTACGGCATCAACTCCTGTCTGTTCAATCATATACTTAGCATCATCTTTTGATTTAACGCCACCATTACCTATTACAGGAATTTTTGCTATGGATTTAAGATCTGCAAGTTGTTCAAGCATTGGTGAACCTTTATGACCATTGTTAGTTGTTCTTGCATGAAATGCAATGGCATCACCGTCAGCCTGTTCTACTGCATCTAATATCTCTTTATAATTTAGATTTTTCTCTGAAATGCCAATTCTAGTTTTTACTGTTACAGGCAGATTGGTTGCCGTTTTTGCTGCCTTTACAATATCATAAATTAATTGAGGATTATGCATCAGTTTGGAGCCATATCCTTTTGAAGTAACTTTTCTTGCAGGGCATCCGCAGTTTATGTCAATACCAGCAAATCTATTCATATTTGTGAGTATTTCAGTTGCTTGAGCCATTATGTCTGGAGTTTTACCGTAAATATGTGCAAGTGGAGGAGTGTCATCCCATTTTGTATCCAGTAGTTGAAATGTATGCTCAGAGTTGTTTGTTATACCTCTTGCACTAACCATCTCTGTATATGTTAATGATGCTGAGAAATCAGTACAGCATTTTCTGAATGATGAGTTTGTGTAGCCAGCCATTGGGGCTAGAAGCATATTGGAAGCTTTGTTGGAACTATCTATTAAATTGTTAAATATATTTTTCTTCATAAAGATACCTGATAAGGAAGACGGACAATATAGTAAATATACCCAAATTTCAACCTTTTTTTTATAAAACATCAATAATTACTTGTCAAATTGATGATTAGTTGCTATTTTTCATAGATATTCAGTATAACTATATATTTAGGTTTTCCTATTTAGGGTTTCCTGTTTAATGTGATATTGTGTATATTTTTGTACTAAGACGTGTTAGCCTTTAGTTCTCTAAAGGTAACCCGTTGCAGTGCAAAAAGATGCGTGATATTGCATTACAAAGTCATAAATTGCATGAACTTTATATTAAAGTTCATCTGCAAGCTTTTTGGGTAAAATATACCAAAAACCTTGCACTTCTAGTGTGTAAAGCACAGTATAACATATTGTCAACACACAATTATGAATTGAACAGGAATCCCTATTTATATGGTTTTAATGAATATATAACAAATTGGTGTATGGTGATATATTTATATATGGCCATAATTCATTTAGCAAACTTAAACGATGGAGAACGAACGCTTATGAAAGATATTGCTCTAAACGACGTAAGGACATTTGCCTTTATGGGTCATACCGGCTCTGGCAAAACATCTCTTGTTGACGCAATCTTATTTAAACTAGGGTTAAATGACAGAATAGGGTCGGTAGATAACGGTTCTAGCGCTGCTGATTACACGGACGAAGAAAAAGATAGAAAGATTTCAATTTTTGCCAAGCCGTTTGAAGGTATATATGAGGGAAAGAATAAGAGTGTAGAGTTTACTTTTGTTGATACACCGGGATATTTTGATTTTTATGGACAGGTTGCTTCTGCAGCAAAGGCTGTTGCAACAGGGATTATCGTAATAGATGCATCTTCAGGAGTCCAGGTTGGAACAAGACGTGCAATGGATTGTGCAGTTCGTAAGGGGCTTTCCAAAGGTATTATCATTACAGGTATGGATAAAGACAATGTAGATTTTGAAAAAACAGTTTCAGAAATAAAAACAGCCTTTGGTGATTTATGTGTTCCCGTTGTAGTTCCAACGGATGGAGGTGTTATTGATGTTCTGGCGAGTGACAGTGATGAGGTTTCTGAATATAAAACAGCACTGGTTGAGATTGCTGCTGAAACTGATGATACTTTGATTGAAAAGTATTTTGCAGGAGAGCCTTTGACTCCAGAAGAAATTGCGGCTGGTCTGCATGAGTCTATTGCAGAAGGGCATTTTATTCCTATCTTTGTTGCTAGTGGTAAAACAAATACAGGTATTGATGAGTTCCTTGAAGGTGTTATTAGACTCTTCCCATGTCCATCAGAAGTTGTTCACATGGATGTTGAAGGTAATGAAATTCCTCCACAAAAAGATAAACCATTTGTTGGATTTGTGTGGCGTTCGGTAAATGATCCATTTGTTGGTCAGCTATCGTTTGTTCGTGTTCTTGCTGGAACGCTGATACCGGATACAGAAGTTTATAACTCAGTCCAAGGTACCAAAGAAAAAGTTGGAGCCTTAATGGTGATGAATGGCAAGAAACAGACTCCTGTTTTTAAGGCATGTGCTGGTGATATTATTGCTATTCCAAAATTAAAGACTACAAAAGTTAATGATACTCTATGTGCAGTTGGTACTGATGTTAAATGTCCACCAATTGAGTTTCCTAAACCAGTTATGTTTCAGGCTGTTTGGGCAAAGACTCAGGCTGATGAGGATAAGATTGGTATTGCTTTGCAGAGAGTTGTTGATGATGACCCAACTCTCTCGGTTGATCACAACCATGAAACTCATGAAATGATTTTAAAAGGCTTGGGAGACGTTCACATTGATGTTGCAGTTAATTTGATGAAACGTCGCAGCAAAGTAAATGTTGACTTGACAACACCAAAAGTTCCTTACAGAGAAGCTGTTCAAGGTCTTGGACAGGGACACCATAAGCATAAGAAACAATCTGGTGGTCATGGTCAGTATGGTGAAGTTTATCTGAAAGTTGAACCATTGCTTGAAGGCGATGATGAGTGGTTTGTTAATTCCATTGTTGGAGGTGTAATTCCAGGCAATTATATTCCGGCTGTTGAAAAAGGAGTTTTGGAAGGTAAGGCATCCGGTTCTCTTGCAGGTTTCCCTGTAGAAGATGTGAAGATTACTCTTTATGATGGTACATATCATCCAGTAGACTCTTCTGAAGTTGCATTTAAAATTGCAGGAGCAAAAGCATTTGCTCAGGCAATGGCTGAAGCCAAGCCTGTGCTTCGTGAACCGATTATGGAAGTTAAAGTAACTATTCCTGATCATTACATGGGCGATATTAACGGTGATTTGAATCATAAACGTGGTAGAATTCTTGGAGTGGAAGTTGCAGATGGGATGCAGATTATTATAGCTGATGTTCCAATGTCTGAACTGTTCAGATATGCTGCCGAGTTGCGCAGTATCACTTCCGGACAAGGTTCCTTCGAGATGAAGTTCAGCCGTTATGATATTGTACCTTCAAACATTACTCAGAAAGTAATTGCTGAATATAAGAAGGACGATGAATAGTTGTTATTTGAATTAAATAAAAGGGGATGTTCATCATCCCCTTTTTTTTGTATGTTAAGTGTTATAATCTAGAGCAATGAACGATTGATATGTCGTGTAGATGTGTTAGCGAGGACAAGGTTGGCTTCTCAAAAAAATAGAAGCATAGTGAGCTATGTTGTGTTTTTTGGAGAAGATCAACGGTCGCCGCAGGTAACAGGTAAAAGATCAACCGTGAATTGCCCTAGTCCAACAATTTAAAACAGGTACTGTTAAGAATTCTATGAAAATATTTTTCCGCCCTGAAAGGGCAAATTATACTAGCCCTAGGCAACGCCTAGGGTAATAAGTAGTAATGTTTGTTGCGCCCTGTAAGGGCAACTTAATAAATACAGGGTTAAGTTGCCCTTACAGGGCGAAGGCGTATAACGTTGACCGCCCCAGGGCGTTACCCTGGGTTGGTGTAATTTGCCCTTTCAGGGCGTTACACAAAGGGGAATAAGACAAAACAGTCTGTGTCTCGACTTGTCCGGCGAAGCTCGTAGAGCGAAGACTGATCGATTGAGAACAAAATAGCTCTGAAGAAGAGGTAAAACTTTTGACAGAACCTTAAAATTAAATGAGGAAATAATGAAAAGTAGTTTAAGAATTTATATTTTTGGAGCATCGGGAGATCTTGCTAAAAGAAAGATTTTTCCGGCACTATTTGAACTCTTCTCACGAGGTTTGTTACCTGAAAATATTGAGTTTGTTGGTTATGCACGTACAGCTCTGGATAATGACGAATTTCGCAAAATTCTTGTTGAGTTTCTAACTTGTCGATATGTTCCCGGCGAATCCTGCCAGATGTATATGGATAACTTTTTGAAAAAGTGTATATATAAGCATGGTAATTATGATTCAAAAAGTCTTGATGAAGTTTTTAGTAAAGAGAAAGTATTCGATAATAATCTGTTTTATATGGCGCTTCCTCCAACAGCATATGTGGATGCAGTCGGTGCTATTGCCGATGCAAAAGTCTTTGAATATTGTAAACATGATTTAAAGATTGTTCTAGAGAAACCTTTTGGACATAGTTTAGCCTCTTCAGAGGAGTTGCAGCAGAATTTGTCTAAATACTTTGGGGAAAGACAATTTTATAGAATTGATCACTATTTGGGCAAAGAGCTTGTTCAGAATATATTGGCATTGAGATTTGCAAATATAATTTTTGAACCTGTTTGGAATTCAAAGTATATTGACAGTGTTGATATTATATGGAAAGAGACCTTGTCACTGCAGGGACGTGCTGGATATTTTGATAAGTATGGAATTATTCGTGATGTTATACAGAATCACTTAATTCAAATTCTAGCATTAGTTGCAATGGAGCCTCTAAATAGTCTTGATTCAAACAATGTGTCAAATACAAAACTTATGGTTTTGGAGGCTGTAGGTAAGTTGCAGGAGTGTGATGCCCTCGTCGGGCAATATATTGGTAATGGCTCTGTTCCTGCATACCTTGAAGAAGATGACGTGCCGGAAACGTCAAAAACACCAACTTTTGCAAAGTTAAAACTGAATATTAACAATGAGCGTTGGCAAGGAGTGCCTTTTACCATTACCGCTGGTAAAGGTTTAGATAGTACAGTAACAAAGATGATTATTAATTTTAAGAGTGCAAATTCTTTATTCTGCGGCAATTGTGATTGTCAAAGACATTCAAATCATCTTGTGATTGAAATTCAGCCGGAGGCAAAAATATATCTTGAAATATGTAATAAAACTCCTGGAGAAGGTTTTAAACTATCCAAACAAAAGCTTAATTTACTTTATAAGTCAACATACAGTGAAGAGATTCCAGATGCATACGCAAGTTTGATTCTTGATGTTATTAATGGAGATAAACATATGTTTGTGGGGATTGATGAGTTGCAGGCATCTTGGAAAATCTTTGATGACTATCTTGCTCTATCTGAACAGGAATATTCCAAATCACCAGTAAACTATGTGTTTGGAGTAAACGAAGATAGCATTAGGTAATGTCAACAAGTTAGGAAGAATTATCATGAAAACAGTTTCAATTGCTGAGATGGTACATATAGACAATCAGACAATAGAAGAGGATTGTGTGCCGGGTGCATTTTTAATGGATTGGGCCGGAGAACAACTGGCATTGGAAATCAGAAAAGTTTATGATTTTACAGTGATTAAACCAGATAATGTTATTTTCTTTGCGGGAAAAGGTAACAATGGTGGCGATGCCTTTGTTGCTGCGAAGTATCTTGCTCAGTGGGGCATACCTTCTGACATCTATCTTGTTGCACCATCAAACAGCATACAAGGTGATGCATATTTTTATCTGTCAGAAATTTCTCAGTACGATTCAATCAAAATTCATTCATATACTAAGGATGTTGAGACATTACAACCATTTAGATCGGCGCGACCCGGAAATATGATTGTTGTTGATGCTCTTTTAGGTACAGGTGTTGTTGGTGACCCAAGAGATAAATATAAAGATGCAATTGGTTTGATTAACCAAATGGGGGAGAACAATTATGTTATTGCTGTTGATATACCATCTGGTCTAGACGGCGATACTGGAAAAAGCTCACAAACAACAGTTCGTGCTGATTTAACGGTTTCCATGGCATATCCTAAAAAGGGTTTTTTAGAAAATGATGCACTTGAATATGTGGGGCGTCTTGAAGTTGTTGATATAGGAATGGAGAGAAAACCAGCTGCAAGAAAAGAGGATACAAAAGAATTTCTTTCCCGCTTTGACATTCAAACTATGTTTAGTAGAAGGCCGAGAATCTCGCATAAGGGAACATATGGAAAGGTTTTAATTATTGGTGGTGCTAGAGGATTTTCTGGTGCACCAGCTTTATCTTCTATGGCTGCCTTGAAATCAGGAGTAGGTCTGGTTTCTGTATTGGTCCCAAAATCAATTGCATCAGCTGTTTCTACAATATGTCCAGAAGCTATGGTACACTGGGGAGAAGAGACTGCAGATGGAGCATTATCCTGTGATGCTCTATTACAATCAAAATTAGATCTTAAACAGTTTGATGCAATATTAGTAGGTCCTGGAATGACAGTTTGTGAAGATACAAAACAAATGCTTCAAGAACTGCTTAATACGACCAGTGTTCCTGTTGTCTTAGATGCAGATGCTCTGAATATTATATCCATGGACAGTAGTATCTTAAATGAAGGTGGTAAGTATGTCATGACACCTCATGCAGGGGAGTTAGCAAGATTGATTGACACATCTATTGATAATGTAGTTTCAAAAAGATTTTCATCATTAATGACAGCGGTACATAAATATAATTCAAGTGTTATTTTAAAAGGTTCCGGAACTATTATTGCTTTGAATGGTGGTAAACGTTATATGAACCTAAATGGGAATCCGGGAATGGCGACTGCAGGTGCCGGTGATGTTCTTGCAGGACTTATGGCAGGACTTATTCCTCAAATAGGATTAAATAACGCAATATGTGCGTCTGTTTTTCTTCATGGATTAGCGGGAGACATAGCTGCTTTTAAACTTGGACAGATGTCGCTGTCTGCAACTTCCATTATTAATGCTATTCCTATAGCGATCAAGGATGTGCTGGGAAGATGAAATAAATGCGAAAATGCGTAATAGGGCAGGAGCACTTGTGTCTTACAGTTTTAGTGTTTTTTTACACAGAGTGTTGATGTTTTGTATGTTTTGTTTTCCGAGTATATTAAAGATCTTGGAAAAGTGTTAGATCCAAAGTACTCCTGCCCTGTTTAGGGGAGGTGACCTCGCGTGCGAGTGTCGGAGGGGTATTCTTCATTCATTATTGGATGTTGAATAGCCTGTTCGGCGTAGCTCGTAGAGCGAAGACTGATTCGATGTTGGACGTTCATTCTGTCCTTCCTTCATCATTGGATATTGAGTGTTGGATATTGGATATTCTCTTGCTCCTGCCCTGTTTAGGGGAGGTGGCAGACGCAGTCTGACGGAGGGGTAATCCTGCCATTCCTATAGCAATCAAGGATGTGCTGGGAATAATAGCAAATGCGAAAATGAATAAGCCAATGCACGTATTTGTATGAATATTTGGATAGTGTAATCGTGTACGGGCAGACCTATGTGTCTGCCCCATGTGTCTGCCCTTTCCCAATAATTACTTAGGGTTTCCTGTTCAATTCATAATTTGCTTGTTGACAAGATGTTATACTATGCCAAAGGCACTATAAGTGCAAGGGTTTTGGCATGTTTTGCAAAAAAAGCTTGCAGATGAACTTTAATATAACGTTCATACAATTTATGACTTTGTAATGCGATATCACGCATCTTTTTGCACTGCAACAAGTTACCTTTAGCAAACTAAAGGCAAACTCGTCTTAGTACAAAAATATACGCAATCTCACATTAAACAGGAAGCCCTACTTAAAATTTATTTTCATCAGCTGATTAAATGTTCGAATGATGAGTGAATCTTTGTAAACTGCAGGAGTTGTAACAATTGGTTGATTAAATTCTTTATATGCAAGGACATTTAGTCGTGTTGAGTCCGGTTCGATAATATAAAGTTTTCCCTGCATATCTATGGCGATTAGTTTTCCTCCTAAGCTAAGAGGAGAACAATAAAAACCATCAGACACTTCAGCCTCCCAAAACACCTCTCCGTTATTTTCATTCATACATAGTATTGTTGCACCACTTGTGAACATGTATATTTGCTCATCAACTATAATAGGGCATGCAACATCAGGCATATATATTGAGTCATTCTGCCATACAATCTCGCCTGTGACAGGATTAATTGCTACAGTTGTTGCGTTGTCACATGTGTTTACTATATATTTGCCTGAGTATGCTGATGATGGAGCAACTTCTCCTCCCATACATTCGTGAAACCATTTTTGATCGCCGGTATCTAGAGAGTAGCCTTCGCATGTTAGGCTGGTAACTATTGAGATAATATCCATGTTGTTTGTCTGAATAAGTGTTGGGGTAGCCCATGAGATAGCCGCATTTCGCTCTTTCTGCCATGTAATGATGCCTTCATATGGATCAAAATTATATAAAATCTGTTTTTCATAGTCGTCATATTGAACTATCAGATTATTGCCAGACTTGAGTAGAGAGCTTGAGTAACCATACATATTGTCAGGAATTCGCAGTTTCTTTCTCCAAATAATTTTACCGTTAAGATTGTAGCATAGGAGGTCTCCAGATGCAAATATTGCCCATATATATTGTCCGTCTGTGAATGGTGATGACGCTGCATAACCAGTATCTTCTGTGACTTCCGGCATTTCCTCTCCTGGAGCAAATTCTGGTGAAGTTGATGTCTCCCAAAGTAACTCACCGTTTTCAGAAGAGTAACAGAAAATTGCTAATTCTGTTGAAGATGCTCCAGTAATAAAGATTTTAGATTCAGTACATATTGGAGAGCTAAAGCCTTGTAGCCTTGGTTTAATCTGCCAACTTGTTTTCCACAAAGCAGTGTTGGTCCAGTTTTCAAGAGTAAAGTCTGTTTTTTCAGGTAATCCTCTGAATCCTGCCCATGAAACTTTCTCTGTGGGTGAAATATACTTTCCGGATTCTATATTTTCTTTGTTATTCGGATGTTTTGTTGTTGTTGCAATTGTTGTCTTATCAATTGTGTCAGAGTAGAGCTGTGTTCTTCTTTTTTCGCCGACCCACA
>Ga0209414_1001122_pt1 | contig 12816 bp, 11 predicted proteins | sample LakVidmifraction_4_FD_181154 | JGI IMG/M metagenome (GOLD analysis project Ga0209414, IMG submission 181154) | Hypersaline microbial communities from Lake Vida, Antarctica - Brine Hole Two &gt;0.2 micron (SPAdes) (version 2) | ecosystem: Environmental > Aquatic > Non-marine Saline and Alkaline >... | reverse complement strand
AAGACCAGGGATAAAACCCGCCATAAACATCCTGGCAGCAGACACCTCTGTTGCAGCTGCATACACAAGCATTACAATAGATGGTGGAATGAGAATTCCGAGAGTTCCTGCATTACCAATAACACCGGCTGCAAACTCTTCAGGGTATCCTGCTTTTACCATACCAACAATTACGATCGATCCAATAGCCGCAACCGTTGCAGGTGAAGAACCAGAAACAGCGGCGAAAATCATACAGGCAATAACGGAGGCCATTGCAATACCGCCCTTAATATGGCCTACGAGACTCAAGGCAAATCTGATTATTCGTTTTGCAACACCACCTGTTGAGAGAAAGGTGGAAGAAAGAATAAAAAATGGGATCGCAAGAAGGGTGTAATGTTCCGACAGGGACTCAAAGAGCTTAAGAGCAATAGAGGCCAGGGAATCACCAGAAAACATCAAAATCGTACCGATGCTTGACAAACCAAGAGCAAGTGCAATCGGCATACCAAGCATCATGCTACCAAAAAGAAGTAAAAATAGAGCTGCAGTTGTCATTACGCTTTCTCCCCTTTGAGCTCTTCAACAATAGCCATGCTTTCCTTAGCCTCATCTGCATGTTTAAAGCCATCAGCTTGATCCGTGATTATAGACCATAAAATGATAAGTAGACGGATAATTAAAAACGTAAAGCCAACCAACAACATGCCATGGGCAATCCATGTAGGGATGGGGAGGTCTTCCAGATCAATTCCAATCATCTTCATCTTTTTCAGGTAAATCCAACTTCCGTAGAATATAAGACCGCAATACACCAGAGCGAGAATAGCACCTAGCCCACTTAAACATCTCCTGACTGGTCTTGAAAACAAATTAACAAAGGAGTCCATTCCTATATGGGAGCCGACTTTAAGACCATAGGATGCACCAAACAGGACAAACCAGGCGGACATAAGAAGAGTCAGTTCCTGCGACCACAAGAAACCTGCATTAAAACCAAAACGCATTACTACATCGACAAAGACAATGAGGGTTGTTGCCACAAGCAAGATGCAAATAACCGCTTCTTCTACACGGTTCATGATGCGCATAAACATATTTTACCTCGCACAAATAGTTGTGGTGAGCACTTCTTGTAAAAAAGTGCCCACCCTTACTCTTACATATTTGATTTGTAAGCTGCGTCGATCATATCTTTACCAATTTCTTTTTCGAACTCTTCCCAGACAGGTTTCATCACTTCAACCCATTGACTTCTCTCTGCATCACTCAGTTCAATGACTTCACTTCTCTTTGAGTCAACAATTGTCTGACGATCATTCATTGCTTTTTTAGCAGCAACATCATTACCAAAGGCTATAGCTTCATCAAGGGATTTTTTAATAACTTCACGATCACCCTTATCAAGGCTCATCCAAAATTCTTTTGAAGTAACAACCATATAATCAAGTAAGCCATGATTTGATTCAGTTATGTAAGGCTGAACTTCAAAAAATTTCTTTGAATAGATATTTGACCAGGTGTTTTCCTGACCATCAATTGCCTGGGTTTGCAGAAGAGTAAACACCTCAGAGAAAGGCTTTTTCAGCGGAGTGGCATTTAAAGCCAAAAACTGAGCAGCAAGTACGTCTGAGGACATAATTCTAAATTTCAGTCCATCTGCATCTGCAGGAACCCTGAGCGGCGTGCTTGACGATAATTGTTTCAAACCGTTATGGAGATAACCAAGCCCGACCAGGCCTTTTTTCTGCAGGGAGTCAAGTAATTCATCTCCCTTGGGACTATTTTGAAATTTCTCTACAGCAGCCATATCTCTAAAGAGAAAGGGCAGATCAAAAATCTGCAGCTTTTTCGTATAACGGCTAAACTTTGAGAGTGCAGGTGCGGCCATCTGAACATCACCTAAGAGCATCGCTTCAAGTACCGTGTTATCTCCAAAAAGTTGTGAATTAGGAAATACCTCCACCAGAACCTTGCCCGCTAAACGTTCAGCCACTAAGTCTCTGAATTTAGTTGCCATCTGTCCTTTGGGAGTGTTTTCAGCAACTACATGAGAAAATTTTAGAGTAATTGGATCAGCTCCAAAAGCAGTACCTGTAATAAGCAATGCTGATATGGCTGTGGTTGCAACAAGAGTTGTAAACGTCCTGAACATAATGTCTTCCTCCGATTAGAGTGTTGAAAATCAATCACTTTCCCAAAATAGAAAAGTCACTGAAGCCGATTGTTCACTAAATTTTACTCAGTGAGCTCAACATACAGGTGCAATGATTAGGCCAATTTCCGAACCAAACTGTTAACTCACTGATTTACTCTTATTTTTTGTTTTAGCGTTCAAAATAACTGATAAAAACTGGTGACAATCCGCCCAAAAGACAAAACCTACTATTATTTTAATTTATTATCAATATATCAGATATTTGTGAAGTTATTAAGCGATCGCTCACAGTAGACAATGGCGAGATTCCGCCTATTCTCTCTAGGATTTGGAAATTATTTTTTATATCGACAAGACAGTCTGTTAACAAGACGGGTGGCCGCTTTATGAGTAAACTAAGGAAGGATGTTACTGTTTGGAGGGACCAGTAGTTTTATTTGTAATCTGCTTTTTTTAAACCAAATTTTCTCATTTTATCATACAGTGTTTTGCGGGGAAGGTTTAAAACAGCCATCACCTCTTTAAGGCTCCCACTTGATGAGACAAGTGAGTGTTCTAACAGGCTTCTTTCAAAACGTTCCACCTGTTGAGTAAGTGACTGTTCCTGGTCTTTTTCTTTCCCTGAAAGCATTTTTTCAAGAGACCAGTCAAATTGACGTCCAAGCAGAACATATCTTTCTGTAAAGTTGCGTAATTCTCTTACATTTCCAGGCCATGAATGAGAGAGCAATACATTCATCTGTGCTCCTGTTGGCGTAGGAACTTCCTGCTGATACCTGTGCCCGGCTACAAGTAAAAAATGGTGAAATAGTAGTGGAATATCCTCTCGCCTTTCACGTAGAGGTGGAATATCAAGACAAACAACATTGAGCCTATAATACAGATCTTCTCGGAAAGTCCCATTTTGAGAAGCCTCGAAAAGATTTACCTTTGACGCTGCAACTACTCTCAAATCAACAGGAATAAGACGGTTAGCTCCCAATCTTTCAACAGATCTTTCTTGCAACACTCGAAGAAGGTTTATTTGCACACGGGGAGGCATTGATTCAATTTCATCAAGGAGAAGGGTCCCTCCATTTGCGTGCTCAAACTTTCCAATTCGAGTAGATTTAGCATCTGTAAAAGCACCCGCTTCATGGCCAAAAAGTTCACTCTCCATGATAGATTCTGAAACCGCTCCACAGTTAATAGCAACAAAATTGTGTTTTCTCCTGCTACTGTTTTCGTGCAGTGCACGTGCCACGAGTTCTTTCCCTGTACCGGTTTCTCCAAATATTAAGACATCGGCTCCTGTGTCAGCTACCTGTGCTATAGTAATTCGAAGTTTTTCCATCCCAGGGGTTCTACCAATAATACGTGGCCCTGGAGCGCTATGAAGCTCTAACTCGCGACGAAGATTACGGTTTTCAAGAGTCAGAGCACGTTTTTCTAGTCCACGAAAGACAGTTTTAACCAGACGCTCAGCAGAATACGGCTTTTCAATAAAATCATATGCACCGTCACGCATGGCCTTTACCGCAATTGAGATGTCACCATGACCAGTAATAAGTATCACGGGCAAATCTCTATCAATATCATGCGCCTTTCTCAGAAATTCCATCCCATCCATTTGTGGCAGACGTATGTCACAAACAACAATACCAGGCCACTCGCGACCTATTAGTTCTAAACCATTTTCTGCACAATCTTCACACACAACCTCAAGATCAGCTAACTCAAGAGATTGCCTGTTAGCCTGACGGATATGTTTTTCATCATCTATAAAAAGTACTTTGCCTAAAAGTGTCATGCACTACCCAATCTTTTCTAAAGTAAACTCGAATCTAGCACCTGTAGCCGTTGGCACATAAATTATCTTGCCACCAAAACCCCTCACTATTCTATCACTTATAGTAAGCCCTAAACCTAAACCTTGTCCGGATTTTTTGGTGGTATAAAATGGATCAAAAATATTTTGCAAATGCTCTTTAGTAATTCCAGTACCTGTATCTTCCACAGCAACCAAAACCCGATCTTTCCCAGCAGAACAACTAAGCACAATATGTTTTACAGGTTGGTTTTCCAACGCATGCATTGCGTTAGTAAGGAGATTGACTAAAACTTGTTGTAGCAATACATTATTCCCGCGTATCTCTAGGTCAGGCGGCTCAATTGAAATTGTGAGAGAAACCCCGGCCTTTTTAAAAGTTGGTTTCAAAATTTCCATGGCACCGTCCACAACACCATGCAATGGTACAGTAACAATCTGACCACTGGATTTTTTCGAAAACAATTTAAGCTGAGCCCCAATTTGAGCCATCCGCTCTGTCAGTTCTGCAATCTGCTCCATATTCCACATGGCATCTTCGTAGCGGCCTTTTTTAAGGAATTGCGTACCGTTGTCGGTATAACTCCTGATCGCTGCTAGGGGCTGATTCAGTTCATGATTAATTCCAGCAGACATCTGGCCAAGCACGGCTAGTTTTGCCGAATGGATAAGTTCCTTTCTTGTGCGTTTGAGTTTGATCTCAGTTTCTTTTCGCTCAAGTACTTCTTTTAGAAGTAAATCATTTGCCTCTGTAAGCTCATGTGTCCTTTCGATAACCCTCGTTTCAAGCTGTTCGTTTGCATCCCTAAGTGCTGTTTTGGTATTTTCTTCAATAAGAGCGAGTTCTTGAAGTCGATAGTGCCGTTGTACGAGTAAAAGCACCAGGATATAGGTAACAAATAAAGAACTGCCTACGATGAGATTAATAAGAAATACATTTTTCATTATATCGACAATATCTGTTAATATATGAACGTTCCAGCCTGCCTCTGGCATAAACCTCGTCTGTTTGATGGCGTGGATGGGAGCATCTGAACCTTTTTTATGAAGAATGAGGAATTGAGAAGAATCATCTTCGTGAACTATTTTATCCACAACAGGGGCAAACGTTGTTTCAGGGTAGCGTTTACTTTCGTTGATTCTGTTGAGAACATCTGGGCTAAGCGGCACTAACGTTTTATATCTCCAACCAGGATAGGTGGTGACAAAAATCACCCCGTCCGGATCCGTTACTAAAAAATTTTCCCCTTGTTGGGCCCATTTTTGCTCAACTGAATCTATACTTATTTTAATTGCGACAGCACCTATGATCTCATCATTGTTCCTAACGGGATAGGCAAAATAGTATCCTCTTTTAGACGAGGTAACACCCAGAGCAAAATACCTCCCAAGCTTTCCATTCATGGCTTGCTTAAAATATGGTCTATAGCTAAAATTTCTTCCAACAAAAGGTCGCGACTCTTGCCAGTTACTTGCAGCAATCGTTAGCCCGTCTCTATTCATAAGATAGGTGTCAAGTGTATCGCTCACCATATTAATCGTTTCGAGGTATCGATTAAGCGTCTCTATACGCTTTTTTTCATGGGGAGTGGAAAGGGCACGAACAAGATTGCTATCTATGGCAAGAAGCTCAGGGAGGCTCTGGTATTTTTCCAAAACCCCCTGTAAATAATTTACATACAGATCGAGTCTGGTATTCCCCTGCTCTTTAAGATTGCTAATACCACGGTTATAGGTCCATATAGAAACAACCTTAAGACTCACGGTAAGCAGTACAATAAAAAACACTGTTAAGAGGACGATGCGTTTATTCCAAGATTGAGGTAACATTTTCTTATTTTACCTAAAGCGGATCTCTTATCATATTAACGTGTACATAATCAACTCGTTGCAAGAATCCCCATAATAGCAAGAAAGTAACTGTTCAACTCATTGCAAGAAACCCAACAATAACAAGAAATGTAACTGTTCATCAGTGCCTTATATAGCCATAAGCCGACTGATATGCTATATTTTGCATATGCAGGGCAGTCTGATCGTGGTTAGATGAGGTGCTGCTGAATAGTTACAAAAAAGTTTTGTTAACGCACCACTACTCCGGTCATTTGCACACTTTTTTTCACATCAGAAATTTCGACTTCCCTCCGATGAAAAATCCCAGCAGCTAGAGCTGCATCGGTATTTGTTTGAGCAAACACATCACAGAAATGCTGAGCAGAGCCGGCACCACTTGAAGCGATAACAGGAATTGAGACCACATTTTTTACATGATTTATAAGTTCATGGTCAAATCCACTATTGGTACCATCTTTATCGATACAATTAAGTAAGATTTCTCCCGCACCTAGCTCCTCACAACCCTTAACCAGCTGAATTACGTCAAGATCCCGCCCTTCCCTTCCACCTTGAACGGTACACTGATACCAGCAGTACTCCTCTTGATCTGGACCTAAGTGCATCGTTTTTACAAGAGCATGGGTGGTATCTTCCGGATTTTTTACATATATTCTCTTGGGATCTACTGAGATAACTACAGCTTGCGCTCCGTATACACTGGAAATTTGTTCAATAGATGATTTACCTGTTTTAACCCCTGTTTTCAGGAATTCTTCTACAACGTAAACGGCGTCACTACCGATGGATATTTTATCTGCACCAGCACGAAAATAGGAAGAAGCGACATCAAGAGATGAATAATGAACGCCTTCAGAGTCTGTAAACTCACGAATGCCTCCACCGATAGTAAGAGGCACGAAAACATTTTCCGAGGTTTTTTCCAATACTTCAAGCATCGGTTGATCCTTCATCGGAAAATCTCTAAAACCTGTAATATTTAGAAAAGTAATTTCATCGGCACCTTCTTCATAGTATCTCTTTGCAAGCTCTACAGGTTTTCCGAGGTTTCTTACCTCACCTTCATTACGCACGTCATATTGATCCCCTTTCGTCACAACCAGATCACCATTATCATTACTTCTGACATCAAGACAGGCAATAATACGTTTAGCAATATGTGTTGTGTCAGATGGATCAGTTTTTATGGAACCCCCAACCTCAATAGTTTCACCCCGCGTAAGATATTGATTCAATATCTTTAATCCAGCCTCACCACTTTTTTCTGGATGAAACTGAAATGCTGCCACATTTTTATGAGATACTGCAGATACAAACTCTACTCCGTAATCAGTGGTTGCAAGAGTCCAGTCACTTTTTAAATCAAGAGGTACGTGATAAGAGTGCACAAAATATAATTTTTCGCCGTTGTACTCTGAAAACAGAGGTGACTGCTTATGCAATTTTATATCATTCCAACCAATCTGAGGCACTGAAAGGTCCCCTGCAGGAAAACGCTTAACCGTTCCTGGAAGAATACCTAAACCATGAATGCCAGGAGACTCTTCACTGCCATCATAGAGGGCCTGCAATGCCACACAAATACCTAGAAAATGCTTATTTTCCCGTATTCGTCTTTGCAGAGGCTCTATATAGCCACTCTCTTTCAACCTATCCATTACAAGACCAAAACTTCCAACACCAGGGAAAATGAGCTTTTCTGCTGTTAAAATATCTTCTGGTTGCTTCACGTCAACCACGGACATGCCTAGTTTTTTAATTGCATTTCGTACACTGCGCACATTCCCAGCGCCATAATCGAGCAGACTTATATTCATGTTAAAACAACCTTATCAAAACTAAAAAAATTAACCTTCGATAACTTTATAATACCTGCCGTTTGCACATCCCCGACAAAGTGTTTTCCCTTCTACCTGCATGTCCCTGCAGTCCTGCACCCATTCAGAACAAATGTCACATTGGACCCTTCGCATCGGTCTCCCTGGTAAGTCTTCTTCAGGGATATCAACCTCAACATATTCTACCCGAAACAGTTCCTTTTCGGGCATAACCTTATACGCTTCAAGTTGTCTTGCATATTTGTTCTCAATTTCTCCGCAATATTTTGAAGCATGCTCACGAGCTTCCTCAAGAGCTGTTATTCTTACACTCTTTCCACTTTCAAGATTGACGAATGTTGCTGCCATAACACCGTGATCAACATGTTTCATCGACCTTTTCCCAAGACTACATCCGGTTACAGATTGGATAGCATCAGTTGCACATCTGTCTATTTCCACTAGTGTATATAATTTTTTTCTATCACTACCTTTTGGGTCCTCAATATCTATAAGGGAAAGTGCAAGCAAACACATCCTGACACCTATGACCTGTCCGGCGCAGATATGTCCATGCACATCAGTTGATTTCTTTAGTAATTCTTCAAATGATTTCTTCATTTTTCTCAATTTGGTTTGAATAACAGTACAATGCTATATGAAATGTAACTATTGAGCTGATTGCAAGAAACCACACAATAGCAAGGAATGTAACTGTTCATCAGTGCCTTATACAGCCACAAGCCGACTGCCATGCAATATTTGCACATGCAGGGCAGTCTGATCGTGGATAGATGAGGGGCTACTGAATAGTTACTATGAAATGAGCTATATTACTTTAAATGATTATGACTCTTTCGAGATAATTTTCACGACTTTCTTTAGAAAACATAAAAAAGGGCCGTTCCTCTTAAAGAGGAACGGCCCTTTTTCAACTTCCAACTATTAAAGAAGATTTGGCAACAAGTAATAGACTAATTCCAAACCTACTTAAATTACTTAATAAATTTACCTAGCTCATGAAGCAATATATTAAATGTTTTTCTAATATAACAGCAGCTACATTACGCAGGGCAAAAGAAACAAGAATTAGTTGATAGCTTCAGACAATTTGCTACCTGCTTTGAATTTAACAACTTTCTTCGCTGAGATTTCAATAGTCTTGCCAGTCTGTGGGTTTCTTCCCTGACGAGCTTCGCGGTTTGAAACAGAAAATGTTCCAAAACCAACGAGAGTAACCTTGTCGCCTTTGTTCAGGCTTTCAGCTATAGCTGCAAGGGTACCGTTCAAAGCTTTCTCGGCTGCTGCCTTGCTGATGTCCGCTGCACCTGCGATACTTTCAATCAATTCCTTCTTGTTCATGAATTCCTCCCTGCTTTATCATCTTTATGCTTATTGATCGGGACATTTAACTGCCCTCTATCCTAAAAACTACGCTTTACCTTAACTCTTCATAATTGTCAAAAAAAATCAGAATGATTTTTCTATAGACTATCCAACAAGAATGGTACAACCCTTTATAGCCGGGGCATTGCATCCGTAACAAGGCACCTTAATTGAATCGGAAATCAGAATCAAGCTATAAATTATACTTGTTAGAAATATTTACCATATCTTCTGTAACTTTACCTCGGACAAGCTCCTAGCAGTTAGGTCCAGAGAAACCTTAGGCAACCCCAGATCATAAAATTTACGCAGAACAGATATTCTCACATCATCTTTAACTAAAGATACAAAGTCATTTCGGTTTAATTCGATACGAGCAGTATCTCCATCAATTTTTACTCGACAGCCGTTAAAACCAAGTTGGTGTAGATATTTTTCTGCCTTTTCAATTACAGCCATTCGACTTTGAGTAATATTCACGCCTTGTGCTATTCGAGTCGCCAAACATGAATTTGAAGGTAAATCTGAATTGACAAGATCATTTGACCGTGCCAATAAACGAATTTCCTCTTTAGTTAGCCCTGCTTCAGCGAGTGGAGTCTGCACATTAAGTTCACGTATTGCCCGTAGACCTGGCCTATTTTTTTTTAGGTCATCTCTATTAGTACCGTCTACCAAAACAAAATAGTTTTCTTTTCTTACTTCATCAAGCAATGCTAAATACATTCGTCTTTTACAAAAATAGCATCTATTACCATCATTTACGGCAAACTCTTTCCACATGAGCGGATGCAGGCGAACCTCGTGCAAATCAATACGGCCTGCAAAATGCTTTGCAAATACATTTCTCATACCCACCAGACTATGTTCCGCGTTCACCTCACTTACACAGGTGTATGCCTTAACATTTTCACCCCCCAAGGTTTGCACAGCACTATATAATAAAAACGTTGAGTCTATCCCACCAGAATAGGCAACAGCTACGCGTTTAAGGCCGAGCAATATCTCTTGCAATTGCACATTTTTTTCTTTAGAAGCTCTCATCTCATTATCCTTGCTCCAATCATTGCACACTACATTTTTAAATCTTTAAGGTCATTTTTACTGGTTCTACTGCTTTGTAATATTAATCTTTATCGAATATTTCCTGAATAAAAGTCATTCGACATTACGACCTGCAAAAGATGATCTATGAGCCCGTTGAAGTCTGCCTTTTCTATCTTGACATAGCAATTTCTTTACCCTAGAATATGAAGTTTATTAGGTAAAATATCTCATGAACAAAATACGGGTATCCAGTATGCAATCTGACCAAGAACAAGAACTCAAGGTAGTACGCGACAATATAGATTCCATTGATAATGAAATCCTTAGTTTACTGAAAAATCGCCTCGACTGTGCAAAAGAAATAGGCAGAATTAAAGCGGGTGAAAACCGTGCTAAATGGGACCCTTTAAGAGAAAGACAGATTTACGACAGACTCATTAACGATAACAAGGATATTTTCCCAATAGACGCTCTTAAATCCATTTTTCACGAGATCATAACCACCTGCAGGTTATCCCAAAAACGTGCAGCTGTTGCATTTTTAGGACCTGATGCCACGTTTAGCCATCTTGCTGGTGTTAAGTACTTTGGTCATTCCGCTGATTATAAAGCAATGGAAACCATAGATGACGTCTTTGCTGAGGTAGAAAAAGGACGCACTCAATATGGAATCGTTCCTGTTGAAAATTCAATTGAGGGCGCTGTTTTTTCTACACTAGACTGCTTCATGAAATATAAAGTACAGATATGTGGAGAAGCAAAACTTGAAATAAGCCACAATCTTGTGTGTAGATCGGGAAATATTGCAGACATTCAGTCCGTCGCTTCCCACGCCCAACCTCTGGCACAATGTAGAGAATGGCTTAGAAAACATCTTCCCACAATACCCACCCTCCCCGTCTTTTCTACAGGTGCTGCAGCTCAAATGGCCGCGAACAATCCAAACATTGGGGCGATAGCTTCATCTCTTGCAATAAAAACCTATGAACTTCAGGTTGTTGTTCCGGGGATTGAAGACTACAGAGGAAATACAACACGCTTTCTAATAATTGGAAAACAGTCTCCATCTCGAAGTGGAGTAGATCGGACCTCACTGCTTATCGGGCTAATGGACCAACCGGGAGCATTAAATGCAGTATTATCCGCTCTTTCCAAAGAAGATATTAATCTTGCTAAGATTGAATCAAGACCGATTAAGGGTAAGCAGTGGAAATATCTATTTTTCCTTGATATGCTTGGTCATATTGAGGATGAAAATATACAAAGAGGATGTGAAATACTTAAAACTCAATGTTCATATTTTGAGTGGCTTGGATCGTACCCACAAAATAATATGTCATCCTCCAATTCGTGACATTTTCCCTGAGCATCCCGCTTTTTCCTCAACCCCAAGTTCATTCTCTAACATATGACCTTGGGGTTTATTGAGAATTGTTTGCCTGATACTCTCAACAATATCCTGATCACTCCCACCTGATCGAATGAGACTCTTTAAATCGGTTTCAGAATCTCTTAGTAGACAGGCACGTAATCTCCCCTCAGACGTTAAGCGTAACCGGTTACACTCGTCACAAAAATGGTGACTTATTGGGCTTATAAAGCCTAAAGAACCGGACCGACCATCCGCTGCTTCAATATCATACATCCTGGCAGGCCCTGCCCCATAGTGCTTTTTAAATGGAGTTAAGGTTCCCTCAGAACTCACCATATCACGGATTGAATCGGCTTCAATAAATCGTTTTTTCTGCCAGCTGTTCTTATCACCTACTGGCATAAATTCAATAAATCTCACCTGAAATGGGTATTCTAAAGCGAGACGAGCAAAATCGACAAACTCATCATCGTTTACGCCTTTCATGGCCACTACATTAAGCTTAACGCGAAACCCAATTTCAAGTGCGTGCATCAGGCCATCCCAGACCTCTTTGAACTTATCTTTTCCAGTTATAGTTTTAAACTTTTCAGCTTTAAGTGAATCTAAAGAAACATTTATCTGATGAACTCCATTTTCAAACAGTTGTTTCCCGTATTCCTTAAGTAAGACACCATTTGTGGTCAGACGAATCTGATCCAGGCCAGAAACATTATTTAGCCCACCAATAAAGTTTATGATACCTTTCCTCACGAGTGGTTCTCCACCAGTGAGCCTAATCTTATTCATTCCAAGAGAAACTGCTAGCTTGACAACGCGGAGTAATTCCTCATAACTGAGTAAATCAGAGTGGGAAAGAAATCTCCCGTTTTTAACCAAGGTTTCAGTTTCTTCACCGTCATCTGGCATACAGTACATGCAACGTAAATTGCACCGATCTGTGACAGAGAGACGTAGATACGAAATCGTTCTTGAAAACTGGTCGACAAGAGGTGAAATAGTTTGTATTTTTTCGTTCACGATAATCAGTTCTTTTAAGTTCTTTTTATAGCTCTATCATATTAGGATCTTGTCCAAGAATAGCCATTTTGTTCAAAATCGAGAAATTAAAAAAAATTAGCACAGCCATATATTTGATATCGGAGTCAAGCTTACCTGCGAGCATTATTTTTTTTAAATTCCGAAGAGTTTGGGCAAAAGGGCATTTTCGGACAGCGTCCTGGGAGCTCAGACACATCGGTACCATTCCATTATTAACACAAATATAAAATCACTCAACACAAATAGAACTAATGCTCATTTTAGGTATAGAAAGCTCATGTGATGACACTTCGGCTGCAGTATTAAATAAAGACGTGGTTTTATCAAACGTCTTATCCAGCCAGGATAATAT
>Ga0209414_1001120_pt1 | contig 12822 bp, 14 predicted proteins | sample LakVidmifraction_4_FD_181154 | JGI IMG/M metagenome (GOLD analysis project Ga0209414, IMG submission 181154) | Hypersaline microbial communities from Lake Vida, Antarctica - Brine Hole Two &gt;0.2 micron (SPAdes) (version 2) | ecosystem: Environmental > Aquatic > Non-marine Saline and Alkaline >... | reverse complement strand
CCACCTTTATATTATTATTATTTGTATAAATTCATATAAACATATAAACCCACCTACAACCTACAACCAAAGTTCTAAATCACAGATGGGCTTATTGAATACACGAATCTTTATATGTCCACGAAATCACTTAAAAAGTCATTAAGTAAACATTCAACAAACTCCTTATCTAAACCGCCAATTTCAGATATTACATCAGCAAAGTCATTAACTAACTCATCAATTTCTCTATTTACATTAGCTGAAACATCAAGAATATAATCTTCACCTAATTCACAACCACAACATTCACAACAAAAATCATCATCACATTCATCTTCATCAAATGATTCAAACTCTGTGTCATCATCATAAAAATCACAATCTTGTTCTGTATCACACTCTGTGTTATCAGTATCATCTGTAAAAGTTCCATATTGTGTTACAAAAACATCACCATTTATAGTTATATTCATTTAAACCTCCGTTAGCTTTAGTTTTATAGTTATTATAATTCTTGTTTGTCAAGCATCATTTTCTGGTTCTTGCTTATCTCGATTTGGGCAGCATTACTTAATTTTAAGGTTTCTAAATTATGTGCAATTGTTCTTTCATTCAACATATAATTTAAGGCGAAATTTTCAGTCACACCACAGTTTAATATTGCTACGATTCCACCACAAAAATAACTCATATCATCTATACCTTGAAAGAATTTGTCTTGGTCATATGTTTCTAAACTAATCTCAATAGGTGGTAATTTGTCATTTTCAGAATCTATTTCCACACCTAATAATTCTTGAACCTCATCTTCTGTCATTGAAACTTGTTCTTTACTATTTAGATTTTCTGTATTAGTCATATAACCTCCTAAAAATTAAATAACCTCATCAATTATGCCAAGGTCTTTTGTAATTTTCTCATTACCCCAAAAATACCAATCATATTTTCTATATTTAATATCTTCGAGTTGTTCATCAGTTATCTTAGTGTTTCTAATAATTATATCTTTCATTCTAACCCATAGTTGTTGCGTCTCCTCAACGCTCTCTTCCATATCTTTAAGATTACCCCAACTCTCACTTGAGGGCTGATGGCACATTATACGAGAGTGCCTCAGTGCACGTTTATGAGAACCCACAATGCCTATTACAAAACCCATTGACATTGCTACTGAATTTACGGTAGTTATAATTTTATAATTAGCATCCTTTAAAGACTCTAGTTTACTTACAAAACTAAGACCACTATGTATAAATCCACCATAAGAATCTATAATTATCTCAATATCTTCTTTAGTCCCACATTGATTATCAAATGAAACAAGCCTATCTAGCAAGTAGCAAGCCTTAAACATTGATTCACTATCAATATCACCACTTATGAATATCCTTCTATCTCTGATTGCAGAGTTTAATTTAATATCCTCTATCACTTTATCTTGCATTAAGAACTGTTCCATAAAGTACCCTTTTAACCTTCCGTATCAAAATTTTGAATAAAGTTCATAAGTTGTTCTTTACTGTTATCAAATCCATATCTAGAATGAAAGGATTTATGTAATTCCTCGCACAGAGGAATACCTAAATTATCTTTATGATATTCAACAACCATTTGCTTAATATGGGAAATCTCTAACTCTGTATAATCACAAACTTGTTTTTTAAATGGTATTTTTAAATAATCCAATATCTCTTTTATTATTATATTAAAAGATTTTATGTGATGAACATTTAAACTTATATTGCTACCGCTAATAAAACACTTGTAATCATGAGCCTTTAATGACTCTTGTTTCCAATCTTTTAATTCATTTCTTAACATAAGATTTAATTCAGTTCTCCCACCCTGCCATGTAGATGAATTTTTCCCACTTCTGTCTTTTAGAGAATAACAAACCCAACACCTTTGACCCCTATTTTTAAAATGGTAAAAGTCCATATCGAATAAATGCCCCTGAGGACATTCTATCTTTAAAGATATATCACAATTAATATATTCGCTTAAAAGTTTATATCCATATTTAGCAAGATATCCCTTAACATGTTCTTCCGAAAAAGATTTTATATCTTTGATGGACTCGATAGCACAACTAGGGCATTTGTGTTTAGACATAGAGAAATTAGAAAAACTTGAACTGTAAAGATTGCCACATGTTAAACATTTAAAATTTAATACTTGTGAATTATTTATATAATTGTCAGATAATAAATCACAACCATAAGACTCAACGTACTCTTTTACATAGCTCAAATCCAATCTGTGCCTTATTGACATCTGATTATTGGTGCAATTATCGCAACATCTTTTATTTGCGTTTTTAAAATTAGAAAATGTAGTTTGAAATTCATTTCCACAACTACATTTTAAAAATATTTTAGATACTCCATTAATATAATTCTTGCTCAACAATTTGCACCCACTATTGCTTTCAAATTCAATATATTGTTTCACTAAATCTTGATTCCATTGTATTCTTCCACCACATTTATTACATTGTCTTTTATCATGATGCTTAAAATTACTCCATGTAGCTTTAAATTCCTCGCCACAATGACAATTAAAAACCATATTAGTTTGACTGCTAATATATTCTTTGCTTATCAGTTTACATCTACTATCACTCTCAACTTCAATAAAATTCTTGACATATTCATATGTCAATTTCTTTGCACCGTTCATTGCACCTCATCTCCTATTCATAATAAAATAAGAGATGACAGATATACATTCCGTCATCAATCCCCTAATAGATAAACAGTCTAATGGGGAATTTTATATTGTTTAATTTAAAATAAATTTATTTTCTTGTATTCTGCCTTTTCCTTCTTCAAATTTAAATAATACGGCACTTGATTTAGACCCCTCTAATATACTATCAGCAAATCCATCTGAACCGATAATACTAGGTAATCCAATTATTTCACAATCATTAGTAGCACCCTCATCGATAGTTTTGATTTCCCCATGATGCAAATGACCGAAAATTCCATAGTCCATAAACACCCTTAATTTCCTACTCATTCTTTCTATGTACTTACGCCTATCTTTTATTCCATGTCCATGATGTGCAATAAGATTGTATCCAGCAAGTTTAAATAAGATAAAACTATCATCTGGAACTACAATCTCAATCCTAGGATTATTTTTACACATATCACTTATATAATTTGCAATTATGATTTCCATATCTTCTTTCGGAAATTGCCCTGCCCTTGAGTTTAAAGGTCGAATTTCTGAATGGTTACTAGAAATTAAATGAATATATTTTATTTCTACATATTTAGATAGTTCATTCAACCATTCTAATAGCCATCTTTGATATTTGACTACAGTTTCAACAACACCTAACTCAAGTGATTGCAATGCCGAGTTTCTGAGCATACCTTCCAGAGAATCCCCACCATTCAAGATAGTTAGCTTTTTAATCCCATTAGTTTCTATAGATTGAATAATTTCACTCATTAACTTATTCAATCTATTCTCAAGTATTGCACCACTGTATTTATTAGTTATACTTTTAAAATGTTTGTAAGCGTGAACATCAGAAAATCCTAGTAGCCATTCTTCATTTCCTTTTTGTATTTGTAAAGGTTGAAATTTAGGAATATCTAACTCAACTTTTGCAATGGCATCTTCTACCCTTTCAAAAAGCATTTCCTCTCTAGTGTGTTCTCTCAATATCCTGTTATAGTAGACAGATTCAGTTTGAACTTTTTTTCTTTGCATCTCTAATTCCATTTTTAAAAGTCGCATTTCATCCAACTGTCCATCACTATCTAAATTCCTATCAGTAACTATATTAATACCTCTTTGCATCGCTTGATATTCTTTTCTATATTTGGATTCAGTATATTCTTCTTCTAATTCTTGGTTTAATATATCCCCGGTTTCTTTCCAAGTTAAGTTATATATATCAAGGTCTTTATTTCTGCAAAGGCGATATATATAATTATCCTCAGTTTCATCAGACATTCTTTTATATTCAGTTTTAATAACCATAAATCCCCCTTTTACAACACATTTTAAAATAAATTAAATAAATAAGAACTATCCTCCGCTAAAATCTGAGCAAGTGCAGGCACTCTCTCAGAAAAACTTAGAGAATCACATAAGGCAGTTTTATTCCTGTATACGCATAATTTACTTTTATACATATACAGTGTATTAAAGTTGGCATTAAGGCAGCCTACACCATATTATTTCCCCAAGACCCTTAGGTTATTTGAGAATGATCCTTAAATTTGAGCCTAATCATTTATTAGTCGCATATCAGGGAGCGACAATTATTACACAATCTTCAGTTTTTTATTTGCCAGGTATACTGATAAACCCCTCAACATTATGTATACAATGACCCTTGTGTTACTATATAAAACAGCACCTTAACTCACTCTAAGTCAGTGGGATTGCATATATTTCTAAACTAGGGATTTCTACCCATTTTCTAATCTTTCATTTGACTCTCATTTTTAAGGTGGGCTGTCAGTAGCGCCACATCTTTATTTATTTGTTTCTAATAAAAATAAAAGACCTAAGCCCGTAGGTTATTAGGTCGAAGTGCCTAATTTGTTAGACAATGTTAAAATCGTTATTTTAACTAGTATTCTACTGAATCTGGCTCAATATCTTTATTTAGAGATATAGAGAAAGCCACACCCTCAATTCCATTCCACTCTTCTAAAATTGAATTTAATGAATAAACATTAACCCCATCTTTAGTTGTTTCTACAAGCTTCATTGCATCTTTGTCTATCATAGCATTAGTAGCTTTAAAACCTTTTTGTGATTTAGCCATATTATTGTTTTCCTCCTATTAATCTAAATTAAAACTTTTCAAGTATTTTTCTATTATTATTTCTATATTATCAAAATCCCAATATGGAATTCTTAATAATGGAATGTTATTATCTATACAATATTGGTCTTTGCGTTTATCATGAATTTGTATTTCATCGAAATTTTGCTCTTCAAAATACTTCTTATAATGGAATTCACCATCATATTCTATTAAAGCATCAATATCATCTAAATAAAAATCAAATCTAAGTGAATTACCTCCTAAACCAATTAATCCATAAAAAAATTTTTCTTTAGTAAATTCAATATTGTTAGATTCTAAAAACTTTCGTACTTTAGATTCTCCTTTCGACTCTGAACATATATTACAACCCACTCCCGCACTTAAAAAAATACTAGGTTTAGAACTATATATATTGCCACAAATATTATGTTTGATTTTTATTTCTTTATGGTAAGAGATGTATTCTCCTACTACAGTATATTCATCACCATACATTTGTTTAACTTCAGATATAAATTCAGACTGTGTCTTTCTTGTTCCCCCATTGCAATGGGGACACTGAGATTTTTTATATAATAAATTAGCAGGAGAAACCAACCATTCGTACCCACAAATATTGTGTCTCATTTTTATATGTTTGTGGGCTTGTAAATACACTCCTAAAACTGTATATTCATCACCGTACATATTTTTTATTTCATTAACAAATGTCTCATGTGTTTTTGGTTGATATTGTATCATGTTTCTCATACCACATTCTTTGCACTGTGTTTGATTTCTATACTTAATATGAACCCAGTTTGCAGTAAACTTATTGCCACAAGAACACATTAAATCTAATGGTGATTTATTCCCCTTATATTCTTCACTCAATAATTTACATTCACTTTCACTCTCAATCTCTATGTAATTCTTTACATGTTCATACGTTAATTTCTTTGTACTCACTTTAAATACACTCCTTTTTAATAAAGAATGTATCAGATAAACAGTCCAATACCTTTATGCAATAAGATTAACATTCCTACGCATATTTTATCCTATATTAAATTAGCAAACACCTTAGATGCACTAGAGCGCACATCTTCATCCAATATAATAACCCCAACTAAAGGCTCTTCTTTTGTTTGTTCTATTAGTTGAATCATTCCGTTATCAGACAAGTATTTACCACCAGTTTGCTTCCAGTCACCACAGAAGTTCACACAACTATCTTCTTCCAATCTACTCCCAATCATTCTAATATCCTTAAGAGAAGCATCCTCCGCTTCATCAAAAATCATATATCCACTAATTGAAAGTCCTTTCATGAAATAAGGTATGTGTTGTTCTAGTCTACCTTCACTTTTCATTTTTTCAGCTTGGTACTCTTTTTGTGGAAAATGTTGAGTAAGTGTTTTGAAAAGTAGGTCTGTTTTGTCCTCGATAGTTCCTGGGAGATGCCCAATTTCTTTTCCACTCTGAGTATCATTATTTCTAACTAGAACCAACTTAGAATATATACCTTTTTCCTCAACAGCATTTACACCCATCACAGTTGTAAGCATGCTCTTCCCCGAACCAAAACTACCTGCAATTACTCGTATAGGAATATCTTTATTACCAAGCAAATCTAGAGCACAAGCTTGCAAGTCGTTTAAAGGTGTGATTATTTTCTTTGATGGATATTTTAGTTTTATATAACTGTTACCATCCCATCTCAACATATCAATAGTTTTATATGCTATCTCATCATCATTGAATATAGGCATAGCCTTATCCCTAATTATTAAATATTCATTTACATATAAATCCAATACGTTTTCTTCTGGGTGTTGGTATATTTTAGCCAACAATTCATTATCATCATTTTCATTAGTATCAATTTCTAAAATTCTATATCCTTTGTAATCTTGTTCGTTTCCTAAGAAACTTAAAACCTCTATATCTTTTATCTTACATTTAACTTTCACACATATGTCATTTGTTGCCATCGCACAATTGTGATACTCAGCAACAGCAACAATTTGATTATCTGGTTTTCCTTCATACTCTTCAACATCAAATATAAATTCATTATAATTGTTGTTTAAATATTTAATTGCGATTCTTGCTTTGTGCGTTCTAATATCATTTTTACTGTCCTTTAAATTATCTAATTCTTCTAAAGTTATTAATGGAACTACAACTTGGTACTCTTCTGTCAACTTCTTCAACACATCTATTGATTCCATGAAGATATTGGTATCTAAAACTATCTTATTTTTCTCTGTCAATATGACATCTCCCTCAAAGCTTTATTTTGTAGTTTTTTTGTCATCTACTTCTTACTCTTTACATCTTTGGTTTTAGTAGCCTTCTTTTCCTTAACTACTTTCCCCTCATAAATGTTACACTGAATAAGTCCTACATTATATTTTTGTTTACACGTTTTTTTACAACCTTGACAAATCACATTATACAAATTATCCTTAGTTGCCACATAATCCTTATTAAAGAAGTTCTCAATACATATCCTGTCGACATTGTCAATATCTTTAATCTCTCCACTTAGAACTCCCTCAATCACATCAGCTTTCAGGCCAATAATCTTAGAAATAGTTTCATAAGAAATTAATTTCCCAACAAATTCACCTATCATATGTTCTTCGTTTTTATGATACTCTTTTACATATCTTGAAACCCTAAAAGGTTTAGGTTCTAATTCTTTAGTTTCCTCGTTTAATATATTTACCGTTACATCATCCCCTTGAAGGAATGGAAATCTGTGATAATAATTTATAAAATCTATAGTTGCACCATTAAATTGCTTTTTTGTTATAGGTAAAGTACCATTTTCTTTAGTAGTTTCTTTAGTAGTTTTTGGTTCTTTGGTAGTAGTTTTTGTTGTTTTAGTAGTTTTTAAAGCTTTTTTTGGCATATATTCCTCCTTATATTTTATTTTTTTATATTGCTATTTTATTTAAAAATACAATGTGTAATATACAAGCTTTATCCATATAGGGGGTTTTAAGTATGCTTAATTTTAATCCCCACAACCATTGATATCACTTGGCTGTAGCTGTTTATATTATCCATTATTTGAAGAAATCTTTACTTTTTACCTCATTTAGGGTAAAAACACCATAATTATCGCCGAAAATGTCGTATATTTGACCTAAATAATCCCTATTACATGTAGCTAATTTTACTAAAATTTCGTCTTCCTTAGATGATTTCTCCTTAAAGCAACCTATTACAGCTACTTTATTATATTCAAACAATAAGTTCAATGTTGCTATTGCGTGCTTTGAAAATCCGAACTTATCTTCAGTAACCTTAAATGACCTTCTCAATATATTTAATACTGTAGCTTGATTAATCTTGTATCCTTGCAGTTTAATAATTGCGTTTGCTTTTGCAGATCTTCTAATATTTGCTTTTGCATCTTCCCTCAGTTTACAATTATCAGTCATCAATCCTGAAAGAGTGTTTCCGTACTTGCTAATAATACCATGTAAAGCAGCAACTTGGTTATAATTAAAATTACCCATATCCTTTGGTGCAACTAATAACTCCCCAAAACTAACATTTTTTTGCCTTTTTCCACCCTTGAAAATCAATACATCTTGTAGAATATCCATTGAAGTATCAAACTTCTCAAAAACTCTATAGTCATTAGACTCAGATATAAACTCAAAAAACTTCGGAACAATCATCTTATCAACCATATTGTCAAATTTATCAAGTTCTTCTTTAAGCCTAATCCCTGGGGTTCTAGTTATTTTCTTCAACTCTTTGTTCATATGTACGTTGTCAAATATTTTTTTACTTTTATCAATCTCTATTTGTGACAAAGACGACAGTTTGCTACTTATGTGATACAGTCTTTCTATAACATTTTTTGGTTCTCTCTTAATGGATGCCTCATTCATATATGAATTAATAATTTGTGACATATTAATTATTCTCCCTATATAATTCTCACTAAGCAAAACATCAAGCTTTTTTAGCTCTTTTGTATTGTACTTTCTAGGTTTCTTTTCCCCTTCAACCATATTAATTGGTGTTGAGAAATTATCTTCACAATATTTTGCTTTTTCAATCAGTATTTTATTAGGTATTAGCATCACTGTATCCGAATCTGTGTCACAACCCTGTAGCCTATTAGGCATGTCATTGTCAAAGAAATTCACCACTCCAATATTGTCAGTTAAATGAAACCACTTGTATTCTTCATGATCCTTATTAAGCCCATACATTACATTCCCTGCGTTTATATGAGGGTTTCTAGTTACACAAAACTCTTGATTATCCTCATAATACTCACAATAAACCTCTCTACCACTCATTATAGACTTGTTCTCATACTTTCCGATGGCGGCTAATAGCATCTCGTATGGGTTAGAAACAATAGTTACATATTTTGTATTCTTAATTCTAAATTTGCCCATCTTTAAATTACTTATATAATTTGAGATTAAATTTGCTTTTAACTTTTTGAACTTCTGAGTAAGCATTATATCTGAATTTCTCATAGTTAAACAATTCATTAAATCTACAGTATCATAAGACTCAATAGAATCTTCATCAACGCTTTTATTAAATGCTGCTACCGACTCTGGATTTGCTAATATGTAATTCTTAAAAACTAAATCATCATTCTTTAATAAGTCCACATACTCTCTTTCATCTTTAGTAATTGACATTAACTCATCATATGTGAGGTTAGGAATACTATTTAATAACTGATATGTCATTCTATTATAATCACCATAATTGCCTTCGCTATCATATTTAACTACTCCAAATACATTATTAATGTTTGCTTTCCAATAATTATATCCATTTTTTTTAGAGCCATCACCTATCTTATAAGAGAATTTAAGAAATTTCAAAGAATTAGGTGTTGTTATTAGCTTTACATCTTTTGCTTGATAAGTATTTCCAAACATATCAGATATCTCTGTAATATTATTATATTCGAACCAATCTGCTATTCTAGTGTTGAACGCACAACACTTAAACATATCACTTCTTAGTAGCATAAAACCCTTATCCCCTTTGTTATACTTTTCAAACAATGAGACATCCATTAATCCTTGCCCATCAGTTAAACAATTGCTTATCTCAATAGATTCCTCCTTTGTAATAATTTCACCACTTATTTCCCTTGTTACACTAGCTTTTACTTTAAATTTTTCACCATAAATATCATCTATCAATAATATTTCAGTATTAGGATTTAGCTCAATGAGATCATCAAGTCCACTAGTCACCAATGACTCATATGCAAGCAAAGATGTTAAATCTAATTCCTCATTTTCCTCAAAAGTTAAATCTAGCCTACTCCTATTCAATAGCTTGTTTCTCATATGTTCTTGTATAAAAAACACATATCCATTTTTTGCTTTTCCTGCACCTCTTTTATAAAACACATATTTAATATCATTAATTACTATTCCATTATCATAAAGGTATGTTCTAATCTTCTTTTTATTTGCAATTGTTATTCTCTTATTTTGCTTGTTGTCCCACACTTTGTAGTTCTTGTCAAAAGTTATATTGATAATTGCATTAGTGTATTGCTTTTTGTTGTCCATATAAAAAACATTTTTAAACATTTCATCCATCCTTATAGTCTCTAAACTATAGGGAATAGTTGCAGAATAAAGTTTTGTCTTATCTTTGTCTTTAGACTCTATTTTTTTGCCCTCAATTGCATCTTTATATAAATACACTGCCTCTAAATTCATTATGTATGTATTCTCAGATACTATTCCAATCCCCTCCTATCTAACCCTCTTACTCTCTAGCACCTCATCTATATTGTTGAATCCTAAATCCTCAAGTTCTTCCCAGCCACACGTACAACCCTCATAATCTCTCTCATATGCCAATCCACAACATTCACAATACTTTTCCTCATCATTGATATCTACTATATGTCCACATTCTCTACATCTCATTAACTCACACCCACCTCCATAAACTGCTTATTGTATTTCTTTCTTAGTAAGATTTCATCTATTTTATTATAGCCTTGAACTGAAACTAAACCCTTTGCTAAACTATCATAATAACCCCTCTTACATTCAAGACATCTATCATCACATTTATTATATTCATTTTGAGAAAGCAACTCACCACATGAAAAACAATGGAATTTACTTCTATCACTACAATCATGGTTATTACTATTAATATGTACTGTTTTGTTAAATTGAATCTGCATAAAACATCTCTCCTTTTATATTGTTATGTTATTGAAGGCTTGTATTCTCTCTTGTGCAATATCAAAATAGTGTTCATCTAATTCAATCCCAAATCCATACCTCTCACATTCTAGACTAGCCAAAATTGTGCTCCCCACGCCCATAAATGGGTCTAGTACTATATCACCTTTGTTACTAGAATTTTCAATAAGTATACGCATTAACTCCACTGGCTTTTCAGTATCATGTAAATTCTTTCCATCTTCATTTTTAGTTTTCTTATTTGGGACATCTAATATATCTGCTGTACCACAATTATTAATCCTTTTAAATTTACCCTTTCTAAAGAATAATATATATTCAAACTGGCTCATATAAGCTTGACCCATTATCTTATTTCCCTTATTCCATATTAAAGATTTTGTAAAATGAAATCCATTTTCTTTTCCGACCGTTAACATTTCAAATAGGTTTACATGATTAGTCATTATGTAGCAGTGAGACCCATCTTTAAGTATTCTGTATAGCTCTGGCATATAATCAACTATCTTCATATCATTGTGTTTAAATACTTGACCCTTCCTATTTATTTCTTTTTGTAGCATTCCACCACTATTTCCAGCATTACCTCTAGCAGTAGTTTTATACGGTGGATCAGTTACAATTAAATCTATACTATTATCTGGGATTCCTTTCATTACCTCTAAACAATCTTTATTTATTATCTTGTAATTCACTCAATCACTCCTTTATGTTGTGTTATCCTCTACACTAAAATCATTATATATGCTTTATCTAGTGCTAATACACCAAAACAACAAACGACTACTCTATTAATTTTTCTTCCCACTCAGCACAATCCCAAGCTCTATCATGTATATAATGCTTCAAACAAGATATATCACAGAAGAGAACATCATCTGTTTCATAATAAAACACTAAATCACCTCTATGTAACTCTACACCACATTGTTCACATTCAGCAGCAACCTCTGGTTCAGGTGGCGTTAATTTATACTCTTGCAAAGGATTTGTATCCCTCTGATGCTGTAACTCTTTTAAATAATCTATTGATTGTTCCATCTCACTGTTCAATTTGGGTACTCCTTTCTTCTAGATTTTGCATTTTTATTTTATATTGTGTTGTTATTGGTTAATTCTTTTTCATGGTTCTCTATTCTTTCTTTTGCAATGTTGAAATATTCCTCATCTAATTCAATTCCTATAAAGTTTCTATTAGTATTTACACAAGCTACACCTGTTGTTCCGCTACCCATCGTGAAGTCTAAAACTATGTCGTTTTCATTAGTATAAGTATGTATTAAATATTCCATAAGTTCTATAGGTTTTTGTGTGGGGTGATATCTTATGTCAACATCTTTTGAATATGTTTTAGTTTTGCTAGGATTAAATGGGACTCTGCAACTTACTATATTGATAGGGTTTCTTTCTCCTGTATCTACTTGTCTAACTCTTGTCATTTTTGAATATATATTATTACCAACCTCAACCTCATTAAAGGTTTTTCTTTGTGTTAAAAACTCTTTATCTGCAACCAACCACTTTTGAGGGTTAAATGTATATTTAATATCATTTGAAAATACCAATATATCCTCTAATACTTGAATATGCTTTTGCTTTACGCTAAATCCATTTCCAGCTTTATTCTTCAGCCAAACCACATTTTCTCTAAACCCATTTGGATTACTCATTATTAAATTGCTTGTAAATGGTTGCTTCCCAAATAATACTATTGGCGACTTTGGTGCTAATTTATTTAATCTATCCCACATTTCATCAAATGGTATTATTGAGTCCCACTTGCAAGCTGTAGTCCCATAAGGTATGTCCGTAATAATAGCATCC
>Ga0209414_1001119_pt1 | contig 12823 bp, 12 predicted proteins | sample LakVidmifraction_4_FD_181154 | JGI IMG/M metagenome (GOLD analysis project Ga0209414, IMG submission 181154) | Hypersaline microbial communities from Lake Vida, Antarctica - Brine Hole Two &gt;0.2 micron (SPAdes) (version 2) | ecosystem: Environmental > Aquatic > Non-marine Saline and Alkaline >... | reverse complement strand
GAGGAGAAAGAAAAGAACGTCCAACATCAGCCTTCGCAGTTCCTGTCTACGGCTCGACAAGTCGAACACACTAGCTTTGCTAGTCCCGCAAGGCGGGGACTCCCGACCATCTAATCACGAGAACATGTAGTTTGGGTATATTGGTTTTTTAGAGGTAATGTATTTTAAAAGTGATTTTTTGTTTACTTTTGGGTTTGCATTTTTTTATTAATAAGAGTATAAATTATATTTGATTTATCTATAATGTTGTATTTCCTTTGATAATTTTTGTTTAAGGGGGAGTTTCCCAGATAGGATGCAATGATAGATGGAGGTTTTCAGTTTATTAAGTATACAATTAATTAAGGAAGTTTAATTTATGGCAAAGCAAGCAGGTAAGCAAAAAAGTTTTGAAGAAGCTCTCTGGGATTCAGCAACCAAACTCCGTGGAAGTGTTGCATCTCCTGACTATAAACACATTGTCTTAAGTTTAATCTTTTTAAACCTATCGAATTCGATAGGTTTAGAGGCTATTATAGCATGGGGTACAGACAAAAGCTGGATACTCTAGAGCTGGTCACAAATTGTGACCGGTTTGAAACACTTAAGCACATGATAAAAGGATAGTTTGAAATGCAGAAAAATACAAAAATTACGCAAAGCTCTGAATATCATCAATGGCTGAAAGAGTTGAAAGGCAAGGTTAGGACTGCACAAATCAAAGCAGCTACAGCAGTTAATACAGCTTAGTAAAGATTTAATGGATGAATTTCCTGATGTGAAGGGATTTTCGAAAAGAAATCTAGAGCAAATTCGTCGGTGGTATTTGTTTTATAATAGTGGTTCTCAAATTGCGAAGCAACCTGCTACGCAATTACTCAATATACCTTGGTGGCATAACGTTGTTGTTGTTCAAAAATGCAAAACTGTAGAAAAAGCTCTGTTTTATGTACAGAAAACTATTGAAAATAATTGGTCTCGTAGTGTATTAATACATCAGATTGATAGTAATTTGTTTGCTCGAACCGGTAAGGCAATTACAAACTTTGAGAATACTCTTGCACAACCTCAATCTGATCTCGCTCGTGAAATCATTAAGGATCCATATAATTTTGATTTTCTTACATTGACTCAAAGCTATAATGAAAGAGAATTAGAAAATGGATTAATTGATCACATAGCTAAGTTTTTGCTGGAACTTGGTGCAGGTTTTGCTTACCTTGGAAGACAGGTTCCATTACAAGTTGGAGAACGCGACTTCTCTTTGGATCTACTTTTTTACCATACCCGTTTACATTGTTATGTAGTCATTGAACTAAAAGTAGTAGATTTTGAGCCAGAACATGCTGGTAAGCTAAATTTCTATATTACTACAATTGATGAACAGTTACGAACAGAGAGTGATAAGCCTACAATTGGTCTTTTACTGTGCAAAGGCAAAGATAAGGTTGTAGCAGAATATGCATTAAAAGATATACACAAGCCAATTGGTGTCTCTGAATATCAACTTACTCAGATGTTACCAGATGAACTTAAAACAAGTTTACCATCAATAGAAGAAATTGAAGCAGAGCTAGAGAATGGCGAACAGTAATATGAAAAATCTGGTGGGGCTTGGTACTAGAGCAGTCAACTGTTCGGAAAATTCGAACAGTTCAACAAGAGGGATTTAGCAATGTTTCCCAATGACTTTATGTTTCAAGTCACTAGAGAAAAGTTGTTTGCGAACTTGAAGTAACAATCTGTGACTTCAAGTTCTGAATATAAAGAGCAATTAGTTAAAGAAGTGGTATGTAAGGATTTCTTGCCAACCACTGCACAGTGCTATTAAAGGTAAGGCACAGAGAACGCAGAGAAGAGTTAAAGGATTTTTCAGTTGTCGCAAAATTTGCGACAACTGCATCTGACTTTAAAGTGGAACAGGCTGTTCCACAATTGATTATTGAACTCTGATCACTGGTTGTTGAGTAACAGCTCCAGAGGAGCGACAGCGTATAGCCATGGGTGGAAACCCGTGGAGATGAAAGAGATAAAATTTTTGCAGGCAGATTAAGAAGGAAAAAAATATGACCGATATTATTATTAATAAAGATATTAAAGACAAGATTTTTACTATACGTGGTATACAGGTAATGCTTGATAGTGATCTTGCAAAGATTTATGGTGTAGACACTAAGGTTTTCAATCAGGCAGTAAAAAGAAACGTTGATAGATTTCCTGAAAGATTTAGATTTCAGCTCACCGCCGAAGAGTGGAAATCTTTATGGTCACAAATTGTGACCTTAAAAAATGAAGGGATGAATACAAGGTCGCAAAATGCGACCTTAGATAACAGGGGGCAACATCGAAAGTATCTTCCTTATGTTTTCACAGAACAAGGTATATCAATGCTATCTGCAGTCTTAAGAAGTAACACAGCAATAAAGGTTAGCATTAAAATTATGGATGCTTTTGTTGAAATGAAGAAGTTTATTACTACCAATGCTGGTGTTTTTCAAAGACTTGATAGAGTTGAACAGAAGTTGTTACGGACCGATGAAAATTTTGATAAGATTTTTAAGGCACTTGAAGATAAAAGCATTACGCCTAAACAAGGAATCTTTTTTGATGGGCAAATTTTTGATGCTTATGTTTTTGCAGCTGATTTGATAAAGTCTGCTAGCAAATCTATTGTACTTATTGATAATTATATTGATGAATCAGTGCTGCAACTTTTTACTAAACGAAAGCCAAATGTGCATGTAACTATCTTTACAAAAAAAGTGACTAAAATACTGGAGCAGGATTTAGAAAAACATAATACGCAGTATTCGGAAATAGTGATAAAGAGGTTTGCGAATGCTCATGATCGTTTTTTGATTATTGATGAAAAAGAAATTTATCATATTGGTGCTTCTCTGAAAGATTTGGGTAAAAAATGGTTTGCTTTTTCTCGTTTTGAAGCTGGTGCTATTGAAATGTTAGCAAAGCTAGAAGGAGTTTAGTGAAATTGAATAATTTGCAAGAGAGATGCGATAAATCGGGTCCAAGAGAGACGTCATAAATGTCGTCTGTACGCGGTGAAGCAGGATTTTAGATGTATGTTGTTTGCATGGGGGAATGTGAAAATGGCATTATGATTTTATGATGGGGAATCGTAGAAACGAAATTTTTGACGTCTCTCTTAAAAAAAGAATTTGGATAATTAATGGAGAATGAAATGATATGGGGTTGTAATTGCATAAAAAGGAAGAAGGACAAATATGGGTGAGTTTTTAGATAATAGCTTTATCAATGATATCAAAGTTCTTTTGCTAAATGCCAAAAACAAGGTTTATAAAACCATAAATAGTACAATGACGGAAACTTACTGGCAGATAGGTAAAAGAATTGTAGAAGAGGAACAAGGCGGTAAAACTAGAGCTGAATATGGGAAAGGTTTAATAAAAGATCTCTCTGTTGAATTGACTAATTACTTTGGGAGGGGTTTTTCTGTTGATAATCTTGAAAACATGAGAAAATTTTATGTTGTTTATTCAAAATCGGAGACAGTGTCTCGGAAATTCAAATTAAGCTGGTCTCATTATATTTTTTTTTCCTGCTCACGGCAGTGTCTTGGCTTAGAACTTAGACCATAGAGCGTTCTTGCACCACACTTGTAATATACTCATATTACCTGTTTGCCTGTAATATACTATGCTTTTTCTCGAATATCCGATTTTATTTGATTTGTCTCCATAATTTTGTTTGACACAATTTTGTAAAAGATGTATCTTTGCTGAAATAAGCAAGGTTGTATCACAGGAACCCCTAATGAAAGGTTTTGTCATGGCGGATGGATTTAGTAAATCAGTTATTGAACGTCTTTGGAATTTAATTGTTGCCACACGCAAGAATATTAAAAGAAAAGATTTGCCGGAATATTTGGGATGTGAAGAACGTTGCTTAATAAGTGATGTAGGGAGGCTGAAAAAGATCGGTTTAAAAGTTCATTATTCCCGGCTAAAAGATGAATACGATATTGATTTTCCAGATAACAGTTCAATAATACTAAAGCTAAGTGATAAAGAGTTTTTTAGTAATTATTATCTGCTTGCGGTTATGAAAGAGAGTGCTTCAGAAAAGATTAATCGAAAAATACTTTTAGCTGCTTCTGTGCATACAAATCCGGTATACGATTGCGGTCCTTCCTATGGAATCTGTAATCCAATTAATAGTAAATTGGAAGAAAAACTACTTCAACTCAGAAATGCAATTGTTGATTTGAAGAAAACAGTTTTGCAGTATTGCAAGAATGATGGTTCAGATGATTTAATTCTTGTTTATCCATTAAAGTTAATTCATACACCTAACAGTTGGTATCTTCTTGCATGGAATGAAAAAAAGTGCGACTATAGAAAGTATAAACTAGTAAGAATTATAAATCTTGTTGTTACCGAAGACAAGTTTCATAGTCGAACATTTGATTCAAAAGAAGTATTTGGCGATAGCTGGTGGTTGCAGTATGATGAAACCAGGCTAGATAATCCATATAAGATTTGTGTCAGATTTAGAGGAGAAGCAGGCAAGTCAGTTCAGGAATATAATTTTCATTCATCTCAGAGAGTAGAAGAAGAAAAAGATTCAGTTTTGGTATATTGGCAGATGAGTTATCTTGGAGAGTTCGCAACATGGCTCATGCAGTGGCTTGACTCAATTGAAATTCTGGAACCACAGGAACTGAAAGACATTGTTGATTATAAGATTGAACAATATGAAGCAAACAAATCCACAGATTTAAAAACATAATTACAATTAGTAGGGTTTTAATAAATTAAAGTTAAAGAAAACATGGATAAAATATGTTAAAATATTATGCACATTCTTTAGAAGGTCAGTCGCCTGAAAAATGGCAATTATTAGAAGAACATTTATATAATGTTGCGAACATTGCTGGTCGTTTTGCAGATGAATTTGGTGCTCAAGAGTGGGGGAGTGTTGCGGGATTATGGCATGATGTAGGTAAGTATAGTGATTCTTTTCAGGGAATGTTATTAAGAGAAAATGGTTATGCTACATCCTCGTATGTTAAATCAGGTAGGGTTGTTCACGCTAATATTGGGGGACATTTGGCTCAGCTTAAAATGGAACATGGAATTGATAGAATATTTAGTTGGATTATAATGGGACACCATGCTGGATTAACTGATTTTGGAAGTGACAATGTGGGGGCAAAATCACTCGAAGTTAAAATGCGTAATCCTGAAAATTCGGATTGTATTATAAACACAATGCCTGAATCATTAAGAGAAAGCAGAAGACTTGAACCGCCTATGATTTTATTAAAAGAACCAAAAGCTGATATATCATTCTTTATCAGAATGCTGTTTTCGTGTTTAGTTGATGCTGATTTTTTGGATACAGAAAGGTTTATGAATGTTGAAAAATCATATTTAAGAGAAATTTCATGTTGTGAACTTGGTGACTTGCTAACACATTTTAATGTTTTTATGAAAAAGAAGTGTGACTTGACTCCTAATACTAATATCAATATAATTAGGCAAGATATCTTAAATCAATGTTTGATCAAATCAAATAATGATCCCTCTGTCTTTTCTTTGACAGTTCCAACTGGTGGAGGAAAAACATTATCTTCTCTTGCTTTTGCATTATCTCATGCAAAAAAATATAATAAGAAGAGAGTCATATATGTTATACCGTACACAAGTATTATAGAGCAAACAGCTCAGGTTTTTAGGGATATCCCAGGGTTTGATAATGCTGTATTGGAGCATCATTGCAACTTGGCTGATGATGAAGATAATCAAGAAACCACTATAAGTCGTTTGGTAACAGAAAACTGGGATGCTCCAATTATTGTAACTACTTCCGTTCAGTTTTTTGAGTCTTTGTATGCTTGCAAGACGAGCAGATGTCGTAAGTTACATAATATTGCTAATAGTGTTGTTATTTTTGATGAACCACAAACCATACCTCCTGCTTTTTTGCGCCCAATTTTATTTTCCATTCGAGAGCTTTATCGACATTATAAGGTGACACCTGTTTTTTGTAGTGCTACACAACCAGTTTTAACAAAAACCGAGTCGTTTGATTTTAATATTAAGGAAGGTTTTGATAATGTCATCGAAATAATTGATAATCATGATGATTTACATTTGAAGCTAAAAAGAGTGGAGTTAGAAACTTTTAATAATCTTGAAACAGTTTCTTTAGAGAAGGTTGCCGAGTCTATTGCTAAAGAAAACTGTTCTGTCTTATGTATTGTTAATAGTAAAAAAGATGCAAAAAACTTAACTAATCTATTGCCTGTTGAGAAAACTGTACATTTGTCAACCAACATGTGTGCGGAACATAGAACATTGGTATTGAAAAAGATAAAGAAAATGCTAAAAGATAAAACAACTATTCCGTTTTATGTTATAAGTACATCGTTGGTTGAGGCTGGTGTTGATTTGGATTTTTCAACTGTATATCGTGCTTTGGCTGGATTAGATTCTATCGCTCAGGCCGCTGGTAGATGTAATAGAGAAGGTCGAATGAGTGAGTTTGGTAGAACTATTGTTTTCTTGCCAGAGGAACAACCAGATTATATAAGAACTCAAGCATCTTTAGCTGAGAAATATTTAAGTAAAGATAACATTATACATGTTTTCGAACCTCAAACTTTTTCTAAATATTTTTCTGAACGATTTTTTTGTTTGGGAGAATCAGCTTTAGACAAGTATAATATTTTAAATCTTTTGTCCGGAAATTTGAATTATAGTTTCAGAACAGCGTCGGAACGATTTTCCATTATTGACGATGATTGGCAAAAAACAATTATTGTTCCTTATGGAAATGTACAAGAAATAATTGACAAATTAATAACAGAGCACTGGATGGAAAAGAAGTATTTACGAAAACTTCAACGATATACAGTAAGTGTCTCAAAAAAAGAATTTCAATATTTGCTAGAGTCAGAATATCTAAGTGTTTCAGACCAATTTCCCAATATATATACTTTGTATGATAAGACTTTTTATAGTGAAAGATTTGGATATATTTCTCCTTCTGAGAAGGATGCATATAATATTGAAGCCTTAATTACATAATCGTTTATAGGTATAAACTAAACATTAATGAAAGAGTAATAATAATGAAAGAAAGTGGTATATTTCGTCTTAAAGTAAGTGGTGATAATGCCTGTTTTACCAGACCAGAAATGAAAGTAGAGCGAGTTTCTTATGAGGTAATAACTCCATCGGCAGCACGAGGGATTCTTGAAGCAATTTTATGGAAGCCTGCAATAAAATGGAAAATCCTACAAATTGATATATTACAACCAATAAAATGGGAGTCAGTTCGTCGCAATGAAGTTGGAAAAATAACTTCAAATCCATCTACTAAACATATGACTGGTGAATCAAAAAAAGAACTTGGTTTTTTTATAGAAGAAAATAGACAGCAAAGGGCTGGCTTATTTTTAAAAGATGTTTCATATGTTATTCATGCAAAGTTTGAGATGACTGCAATGGCGGGGAGTGGTGATAGTATCATTAAATTTCAGGAAATGTTTCTAAGGCGAGCCAGTAATGGACAGTGTTTTCATAATCCATATTTTGGTTGTCGAGAGTTTCCTGCTTATTTTGAGTTTATCCCCAAAGATTCTAAACCATATTCCACAATTGAAGAAGATAAAGATTTGGGTTGGATGTTGTATGACATGGATTATAGAGGTAAAGTGCCTATGCCAATGTTTTTTCATGCTATTATGGAAGATGGGGTTATAAATTTAAGAGATGTGGAGGTTAGATCATGATTTTACAAGCACTTAATGAATATTATATTCGTCTACTAAATGAACCAGGTATTAATATTGCTATGTTTGGATTCGAGCACAAATCCATTGATTTTGTAATTGTATTAGATGATGGAGGTTCGTTTGTCAACCTTCTGGATTTTAGAGATGGTGTTGGCTTTAAACGAAAAGGTCGAATATCTTTAGTGCCAAAAGGTGTGAAGCGTGCATCAGGAGTTAATGCTAATTTGTTATGGGATACGCGTAGATATGTTCTTGGTTATATTACCAGAGATGAGAAAAAAGCAAAACTGGCATATAATAAAGCTGATAATGGCAAAGTTCTTAATCTTTCAAAGTCAAAGGAGAATATTAGAAAGCTTAATAAAAGAACCGGTCTTCAATATGATGCATTTATTCATAAAATTGAGAGTGTTTTCCATGATTCTAAAATTAACAGTATTTTTTCAGTCTTAAAATTTCTAAGAGATAAACAGTTTAGTGACTTGTTTAATCATTCAGCTTGGTCAGAAGTAGAAGGAAGTGCTGGTAATATTTCTTTTATGATTGACGGAGAAGTTAGGCTTGTTTGTCAGGAACCTGATGTAGTCGCAAAAATAACAGATTATTTTATACCCAAAGGTGATACGCAAATCTGTGCAATTACCGGTAAACAGGATGTTCCAATAAGATTACATTCTTCAATTAAAGGTGTATGGGGGGCTCAATCATCTGGTGCAGATATTGTTTCTTTTAATATAAAATCATTTTGTTCTTTCCAGAAAAAACAAGGATTCAACGTTCCTATTGGTGAAGTAGCAGGATTTGGCTATACAACAGCATTAAACTATTTACTTGCTTCAGAGAATCAGAGAATGCAAGTTGGCGACAGTAGTACTGTTTTCTGGGCAAAAGAACCTTGTGATTTTGAAAGTGATTTCTGTTATTTTCTTTCTCCAAAGAAAGGGGAGGAAGCTGTTAGTTATGACAAAATAAGAGGATTGTTGTCTGCTGTCAAAACAGGTATACCTTCTCAAGAAGCCGAAATACCGTTTTATGTTTTAGGTCTTGCTCCAAATGCAGCTAGAATTTCTGTTCGTTTTTGGTATGAAGGTAATTTGAAGGAGATGAAAGAACGTATTGCCCAACATTTAAAAGATTTATCAATAGTTCGGTCTCCATACGACCCTGAATTCATTTCTCTATTTCAAATATTGTCTTCTATTGCCTTAGAAAGAAAAGTTGATAATATTCCGCCCAACATTGCAGGAGAACTTGCTCGGTCTGTATTTGAAGGGAGAATGTACCCTCGTACACTTTTAGCAAGAGCAATACAGAGAAACAAGGCAGAGCAAAAAGTGACTGTTGCAAGAGCTTCAATTATTAAAGCATTTTTAGTTCGTCATTCTAGAATAATAAATAAACAAGAAAGGGAAGTATCTATGTCATTAGATAAAGAATACAATAATATTGGATATGTTTTGGGACGGCTTTTTGCTGTTTTAGAAAGAATACAGGAGCAAGCTCAGCCTGGTATAAACAAAACAATTAGAGATACTTATTTTGGTGCAGCGACAAGTTCACCGTTGACAACTTTTAATAGAATTAATGATTTGGCAATTCATCATCTGTCCAAAATTCGTAATTCTGGTAAAAATGTTATATGGCTGGAAAAATTAATGCAGGAAGTGTATGCTAATATTCCGGCAGCAGGCATTCCAACAATACTTAATATGGAAGATCAAGGACGTTTTAGCATTGGTTATTATCATCAAAGACAAGATTTTTTTAAAACTAAAGATAACACAAATAATGAAGGAGTAGAGCAATGAGTGAGAATATAAAGAATAGATATGAATTTGTATTGCTGTTTGATGTAAAAGATGGGAATCCGAATGGTGACCCCGATGCAGGTAATCTTCCCAGAATTGATCCTGAAACAGGCAATGGACTTGTTACTGATGTATGTTTAAAACGCAAAGTTCGTAATTATGTCCAGATTGTACAAAACGAGAAGCCTGGTTATAAGATTTTCATAAAAGAGAAAGCTGTTTTAAATACATTAATTGATGAAGCTCATGAACAAGAGTTTGTTATATCCCAAGAAAAAGCAGCTGATAAGACAGATGCGGCAAGAAATTGGATGTGTGAGAACTATTATGACATTAGAACATTTGGAGCGGTTTTGAGTACTGGCAAAAATGCAGGTCAAGTCAGAGGTCCTGTGCAATTAGGTTTTGCAAGAAGTCTTGACCGAATTTTTACAGGAGAGCATACTATTACTCGTATGGCGGTTGCAACAGAGGCAGAAGCTGAAAAACAAAAAGGAGACAATCGTACTATGGGGCGCAAGTTTACTGTGCCATATGGTCTATATTGTGTACATGGTTTTATTTCTGCTCCTTTTGCAAAACAGACAGGTTTTTCTGAAGATGACTTGAAGTTGTTTTGGAGTGCTTTACTTAATATGTTCGATCATGATCGTTCTGCGTCACGAGGAGAAATGGCTGCTCAAAAGCTAATTGTTTTTAAGCATAGTTCAGAGCTAGGCAATGCACCTGCTCAGAAATTATTCAACTTAATAGAAATTAAAAAGAATAATGAAGATATTCCTGCACGGTCTTTTTCAGATTATACAGTTACGATTGGCAAGTCACCAGCTGGTGTTGAATTAATAGAAATGCTTTAAGTGAATAATTACACGGTATTACCAATGTTTTAATATTAGTAATACTGTGTAAGTCATTTGTGAGATTTAGAAAATAGCAAAAGAATATGTGATTAGTAGGTAGAACTTTCTAATATAAGAAGTATTTGGTTTTAATTTAAAAACATGAATGCTTTATGGTAAAATCTACTGAATTGTTATTATATTCTTTTAATGAAAAATGGAATTTTTTGTTTGAAAGGATTAAATGAACTATCCAGAAGATGCGTTTGTAATGATTTCAGCCTTACAGCATTTTTGTTTTTGTAAACGTCAATGTGCTCTTATTCATATTGAACAAGTCTGGCAGGAAAATTTTATGACAGCAGAAGGGCGTGTATTGCATGAAAAGGCTCATTCAGGTAAGAATGAAACTCGGGGGAATATTCGTATTGCTCGCTCTCTTAAAATTAATTCGCCGGTTTTAGGGGTAACTGGTGTAACTGATGTTGTAGAATTTCATACGCAGGATAATGGTGAAGTTATACCTTTTCCTATTGAGTATAAAAGGGGAAAGCCCAAAGAGGGCAACTGTGATAGAGTACAACTTTGTGTTCAAGCAATGTGTTTGGAGTATATGCTTAAAACTAAAGTGCCGTTTGGGGCTCTTTATTATGGAAAGAGTCAAAGGCGAGAAGATATTGAATTTTCAGAAAAATTAAGAAATGACACAATTTTATTGTGTTCAAAAGTTCATGACTTAATAGATTCTGGAATTACCCCACCTCCAATTTATAACAAACGTTGTCAATCATGCTCTCTTTTTGAAATATGTATGCCTAATAAAATAAATAGGAATGTTGAAAAATATATAAATAAGATACTAAAGGACAACAACGAATGAAGCGTATATTAAACACTTTGTATGTAACAACTCAAGGAGCATATCTTAGAAAAGAAGGAGAATCTGTCATTGTTGTAATAGGCAAAGAAAACAAACTTCGTCTACCTCTTCTCTCATTAAGTTCAATAGTAACTTTTGGAAATGTCTTATGTAGTCCTTTCCTTTTAGGGGCAAGTTCTAAATATGGGATATCTATATGCATGCTAACTGAATATGGTCGATATCTTGGCAGTTTTAATGGTTTTACAAAAGGTAATGTTTTATTGCGGAGAACACAGTATAGATGGGCTGATGATCCTATGAAAACGGCCCATATTGTACGCTCTGTTGTAATTGGAAAAGTTATAAATTCAAGACAGGTTGTTTTAAGACGTTTAAGGGAATGTCCTGAAAATATTGAATTAAAAAGAGTTTCTGTCCACTTAAAAGGCGCAATGAAAAGATTGCAAAATATTACTCTAAATGTAGATAATATGAGAGGCATTGAAGGTGATTGTGCAAAAGAATATTTTGGTGTTTTCAACGAATTGATATTATCGAAAGAAAAAGAATTTATCTTTTATGGACGTAGTCGTCGTCCTCCTATGGATAGGATCAATGCTGTATTAAGCTTCGGCTATACACTTTTGTATAGTGAGACTAAATCGGCTTTGGAGAGTGTTGGATTAGATTCTGCTGTTGGTTTTTTACATAAAGACCGTCCCGGTCGTAATAGTTTGGCATTAGACTTAATGGAGGAAATGCGTTCTTTTTGGGTAGATCGTTTGGCTTTATCTTTGATAAATAGAAAACAGTTGGCTAAAAGAGATTTTGATGTGTCTGACTCTGGAAGTGTTTTGTTGAATGATAAAGGTAGGAAGACGTTTTTAACTTCTTGGCAAAAACGCAAGCAGGACGAATTAGTACACCCATTTACAAATGATAAAATACATTTAGGATTGTTGCCTTTTTTACAGGCTCAACTTATGGCTCGTTATATAAGAGGCGATTTAGATGCATATCCGCCATTTTTTTGGAGATAATATTATGATGATACTTATTACATATGATGTATGTACGACAACTTTAGAAGGTAAAAAACGATTGAGACATGTTGCAAAAACTTGTTTGAATTTTGGACAAAGAGCTCAGAATTCTGTTTTTGAATGTTTGGTTACCCCTGATGAATGGGTTAATTTGAAAAGTCAGTTACTTAATATATACAACAAAGATGCCGATAGTTTGCGTTTTTATCAGCTTGGTACTAAGTGGCAGCGTCGTGTTGAGCATTATGGGGTAAAGGATGTCTTTGATCTTCAGAATGATACTCTATTAATTTGAAAACGCAGACCTTAATTAAACATAAAAATACTGATATATCTGCGATGTTTATAACTTGTTCATTGACAATTGAATAGAGTTCTTGTATTGTTTTTGAATGATTCGCATTCGTACATAATCAAAGAGTTTGCGAAAACAGAACTTTAATATGTTGATTTTCAATGTGTTAGAATTCTACAGTCGCACCCCGCACGGGGTGCGTGGATTGAAACCAGAT
>Ga0209414_1001118_pt1 | contig 12840 bp, 20 predicted proteins | sample LakVidmifraction_4_FD_181154 | JGI IMG/M metagenome (GOLD analysis project Ga0209414, IMG submission 181154) | Hypersaline microbial communities from Lake Vida, Antarctica - Brine Hole Two &gt;0.2 micron (SPAdes) (version 2) | ecosystem: Environmental > Aquatic > Non-marine Saline and Alkaline >... | reverse complement strand
TGTGACAGAGCAGGAAATCATTGTAGCAGTCAATGAAGCGTATAACGAGGTGTTTGAATAAATAGGAAGGACATTTTTAAATGACACGGCAAAAAATAGGTGAAAATATGATTAACAATATAGTAGGGGTGTGGAATAATATAGCAACACAATCAATTGCATTATTAAACACCTCTGGGGGGATATGGGCGACTATGATCGTTTTTTTAGGGTCTTTCTTTGCCCCAATTGGCTTTATGATATACATTATTCTAGGTTTAACAGTTATAGACTTAGCATTAGGCTTTACAGTATCTTTGAATGGAAAGAGAGAGGGTGAATCTAAAGAGGGGTTTTTGAGTAACAAGGCTAAAAATAGCCTTTTAAAATTGTTTTTTTATGTTCTTTTCATTAGTCTGTTTTATATAATTGAGACTGCAGTTATAGATGGGGATGGTACGTGCTTTTCATCTAAATTAATTTTTGCAATTATGGCAGGGGTAGAAATGTGGAGTATCGCAGCGAATGCTTTAATCATCTATCCTAATTTTCCTTTTTTAAAACTTTTTAAGAAATTTTTGAGTTCTGAAATCAGCAAGAAACTAGAGATAGACAAAGAATCTGTGGAGGATATTCTTAATCATAAAATAGATGTGATTAAAGAAAATACAAATGAAATTTTAGATAATCAAAAACAATGAAATATATATATGTTTTAATTAGTATTTTGTTGAGTTTTACACCCGCTTTGCCTGTTTTGGCCCCCGTGGGTTTAGGCAATAATACTAAATATAATTTCTCATCTCATACTGTGAGCTTGAGAGGTATTGATCTTATTAAGCGATATGAGGGTTTGCGCCTCAAAAGTTACAAATGTCCAGCAGGGTTTAAAACAATAGGGTATGGCCACCAAACGCAGTCGCTTAATAGAATAACAATGGAGCAGGCAGAGGAACTACTTGCAGACGACCTGGAGCACGTAGAGCAGCATATAAATGCAATGGGTATGGAGTTAACGCAAAATCAATTTGATGCTGTTTGCTCTTTTGCTTTCAATGTTGGTATATATAAATTCAGTCAATCAACATTTGCAAGTACTTTAGATCCAGAGGAGCTAAAAAAATGGGTGTATGCTAACAATATAAAGCTACCCGGACTAATAAAAAGACGCAATGAAGAATACAATTTATATAACAATTCTAGTGGTAGCTTTACTGACTGGAATATGGATAGGGCGAAAAACAATGGTGACTACTTCAACCGAAGTATTTCCACTACCTAAAGTTGAGGGCAGTATTACTGTACCGCCACCTATTTTTACAGGGGTGGCTAAAGATGTGCACCTACCACTTCGCACTGATACGCTATATGTAGATACTGGAAGAGTGGTTGTACAGGTGGTTGATACCGCGCAAATAATTCAAAACTATTTAGAGGAGAATAGATATGTATTTAACGTCTTTGATAATCAATCGGAGGGCCGTCTTGATGTTTCTTTGTCTGTTGCTCAGAATAACCTAACAAAATTTGACTATGCTTATACGGGCTTTAAAACGGTTGAGACTAGAGAACTAGTAAAATCCTTTAAAATCTTTGCCTCGATTGAGTATAATACTCTTGGTTATGGTGGGCTGGGTGGCGGTTTTATATATGACAATTGGGCCTTAGAATATAAATACAATATTAAGCTACTTAACCAAAATTTTGACTATCTTTACAAAAATTACCATTCATTTGGTGTAAAATACATATTTTAATGAAAATAATTAGACAGAATTACATACCATTTGGCAACTATGAAGCTATTAACTTATTTGGAGTGCTCTTTGTGAGGGGTGACGCTGAAATAGATGATGTTAACATGAACCATGAGAGGATTCATTCCGCGCAAATAGAGGAGTCAATGATTGTTTCGTTTTGCTTATCCGCACCCCTGCTATTTATGGGATTGTGGTGGGTAACACTACTTGCTACCCTACTTGGTTTTTACGCATGGTACTCAATTGAGTGGCTTGTAAAACTTATAAAGTACAAGTCAAAAAATAAAGCTTATAGAAATATGGGTTTTGAAATAGAGGCTTACGAAAACGAAGATAACTTAGATTATCTAATCTACAGAAAAGCTTTTGATTGGTTCAAATACATATGAGAAAGAGAGAGATACTAGAACGCGATATAAAGCGCTTCGAACATGAATACAAAGTTAAGCCTTGCGCAGAACTTAAAGAGAAGATCCAGTATTACAAGAAAACACTTTTTAACCACATTCAAAATGGTAACATCAATATACTTCAGCGAGATAGAATTTAATCGATGCGTTCCATCTTGCTCCTTGCAAGATATGGACCAGGAAGCAATGACTCGGTTTGACAGGGTGCGAGAATATGCTGGAATACCTTTGGTTATAAACTCAGCCTACCGTACACCTGCCTGGGATAGATCAAAAGGTAGATCAGGCACAGGCGCGCATACTGAAGGTGTTGCATTAGACTTCAAATGCAATACTAGCAAAAACCGGTACAAAATAGATGATGCGCTTAATAGAGAAGGTTGCACTAGAAAAGGAATTGCTAAGACATTTATTCACGCGGACTTTAGTAAAACCAACCCTCCGAGGCAATTATGGACCTACTGAGAAACAATGAGAAACAATAGAAACAATACATTGTTTACTCAGAATCCGAATGCAATACTAGGTTAGGGCTGCCGAGAAACAATAGAAACAATAATATAGAACATCTTTAATAAAGGATATATTATATAGAAATATTGAATAAACACCTTTAGGGTTATATGGGAATTATTGTTTCTATTGTTTCTCCGGGTCTAAAATGAGGCGTAAAGCTTTGAACCTTAATAAGTTACCCGAGAAACAATGATTATTTTTATTGTTTCTCCACAATACACAGAAACTTATTTTAATAAAAAAACCAAATTAATTTTTTAATTCGGATAAAATTACTATCTTTGAATTACCCAAAACAACTTAAACTAAAGTATATATGACACGAGTATTACAAGCGCAAATAGTAAGGACAGGTAAAAAGCCTTTTGGTGTCCAAATAGATGTAATAACAAAAAACTTAGAAGATTTTAGACAAGCGCTGTTTAAGTTAACAGGCGCAGATATGATAATTCTAACAACAGAAACTGTAGACAATGACATGCAGCGTGAATTAGACCCAACCACCTTTGGAGGTACTATATAATAAAGAAAGTTAAATATTTTTTTATATCAAAAGTTTTTCTTACATTCGTATCATTATAAAATTAAGAAATGAAATGAAAGAAGTTAACGTAAAGCAGATCATCGCAGACAATGGACTTAATCCCAACGAGATAGCTAAGCAGCTATTTCCAGGTAATAAGTTTCCGCGTCTAGCATTAAATCGTGTCATGTCAGGTGATACGTATTTAGATTCTATGCAACTACGCAAATTTGCGCACATAATTGGCGTAAGTATTGATAGCTTGTATAATAGAGGAAGCTGGAAACCCTCACACAAAAATAGGCAAGTCATTTTCACAAATGGGCGCTATAAAGCAATTCTTGACGTGGACACAAGTATAACGCGTGTATTTGATAATGACTCTCTCGTCCACGAATCAGTGATACACACTGGAGCAACACCGCTCAACGATTACTTAGAACTTATTAACAAAATTATTTTATGAAAACAACAGCGAAAGTAACAATTAGGGTTGACTTATCAAACGCAAGTCAGAAAGCAGCACTTGACAATCTTTTTGAAGTAATAGTAAATGAAAACAAAATAGACTATGAAAAGCCGCCCAAAGGAGTTAAAGAAACAGAGGATAAAGCAGTTCCAAAAACAAAAAGCCAAAGCCCGAAAGAGGAAAAAACCAAAGCTCCAGTGGACGCCAATAAAGACGTAAGTATTAATGACGTGAGAGCAGCGGTAGCTAAGAAAGCGGCAACACACAGAAATGAAATGAAAGCTAAATTAAAAGAACTTGGAGCAGCAAATGTAACAAAGCTTAGTGAAGAAAAATACACTGAGTTCTGGAATTTTTTAGAAGCTTTATAATATGGCTAACGTAAACCACACAAACCGCAAACACGCGCTCTTATCGGCCTCAGGAGCCACGCGGTGGATAAATTGCACACCTAGTGCTAGGCTGGAAGAGAAGTTTGCAGAGTCTAAAAGCTCTGTGTATGCACAAGAAGGAACCTTAGCCCACGAGTTTGGAGACTTAGCTCTGCGCTTAAGTAATAAAGAAATAACCAAACGCGTTTACAACACAGAAGTTAAAAAGCTTCAAAAGTCACCTCTTTACACAGATGAAATGGAAGAGGAAGTTGATAAGTACACAACTTACGTGCTTGAAGAGTTTAATGCCGCAAAACGTGAAACACCTGGCGCTGTATTAATGGTTGAAAAACGCTTAGACTACTCACACATAGTCGAAGGTGGTTTTGGAACAGGTGACTCTACGATTATAGCGGATAGGCTTATGCACGTTATTGACCTTAAATATGGAAAAGGTATACGCGTAGACGCTGATGAGAACGCGCAATTAATGTTGTATGGAATTGGTGCGCTAAGGGCAACCGATTTGCTGTTTGATATTGACACTATTCGCTTAACTATTGTGCAACCTAGACTCAATCACATATCAACCTGGGATATATCGGTATTAGATTTAATAGACTGGGCTGAAAGTATTGTTAAACCTAAAGCCGCGATGGCGTATGTAGGTGATGGCGTACAGAAAGCTGGTTCATGGTGCAAGTGGTGTAAAGTAAAACCTATGTGCGCTACATTAGCCGCGCAAAACGTAGAGTTAGCTAAACATGAATTTGCAGATCCATATTTGTTGACAGACGATCAATTGCTAGACGTATACAAGCAACAACCTATGCTAGTTGACTGGGTTAGTGCAGTAGCTGAGTATATTAAAAACGAAGCAATAGCTGGTAAAAAATGGAAAGGCTATAAACTTGTAGAAGGCACAGCTAGGCGTAAGTGGAGCAACGAGCCTGCTATTATTAAAACGTTAGAAACTAAAGGCTTCAATGAGAATGCTTATACTACTACTAAGTTAAACGGTATAGGCGCAATTGAAAAACTAGTTGGCAAAAGTGAATTTGGTGGGTTACTTGGGGAATATGTTATAAAGCCCGCGGGTGCGCCAATATTAGCAGAAGAAGCAGACAAACGCCCAGCTATGGGTATCGAACAAGCAGTGGATGACTTCTCAGAATAATACATATTCTGCAAAAATAACGCTAAAAATAATTTTCGATTTATTAACAGTTTATATTTTTATATCTCGAAAGTTATACCTATATTCGTATTATCAAATTTATTAATAATTAAAAAGTTTACCAACTATGGCAACAACAAGAGTAATTACAGGTCTTAACGACAATGTTAGATTTAGTTATGTGCATGTTTTCGAACCTTCCGCAATGGAAGAGGGTATGGAAAAAAAATACAGTGTCTCACTTATTATTCCAAAAGAGAACAAAAAACTTATTAAAGAAATCGAAGAAGCGATTCAAACAGCACTTGAAGAAGGCAAAGCAAAATTTGGCGGCAAAGTACCAAAAGTTTTCAAGAACCCGTTAAGAGACGGTGACAAAGAAAGACCAGATGATGAAAGCTACGAAAATTGCATGTTTGTTAACGCAAATGCAAACAGAAAACCTGGTGTTATAGACCAGTATAAAAAAGAGATCACTGACCCAGAAGAGTTCTATAGCGGATGTTATGGTAGAGCTTCAGTTAATTTCTTTGCTTTCAACGTAGCAGGAAACAAAGGTGTAGCAGCAGGTCTAAACAACGTGCAGAAAACAGAAGACGGCGAAAAACTAGGTGGTGCAAGAACATCAGCTACTGATGATTTTGGCGCGCCAGATGATGCTAACGACTTAATGTAGAAATGGAGCTAGCAGACATAATAATTAAAGGTGTCATAGGAGTTCGATTCTCCTAGCTAGCACTTAGCTTGGTTACAAGCGGCTTTGAGATTCACTTCTCGACTACGAGGATAGTAAAAGCAACCAGCTGTAAAATGGTGCTGTTAGTTGGGTAGCAGAAATGGTAGATGCAGGGAGGTTGGAAATCCTCAAGACTGGCGACAAACAGCTTACAGGTTCGACTCCTGTCCCAGCTACTAAAATAGAAATTAGCATAGAGGTTATGTCATATTGCATGACGAGTGATAAGGAACTGGATTCCACCCTCTTAGAGATCGGTAGCTTAGTGGTAAAAGCATTGGAGTTATACACCAAGTACAGTGGTTCGAATCCACTCCTTTCTCCTAACAAAATAAAACAAAATGATACAACTACACATTGATGTTGAGACTTATAGCTCAGTGGATATTAGGACCGCGGGTGTCTACAAATATTGTGAGTCACTTGACTTTGAGATAACTTTACTAGCGTACGCATTCAACAATGAGCCCGTAATAATAATTGATGTAGCGCAAGGTGAAAAAATACCCACGGCATTTATTGATGCAATGTATGACCCTAAAGTAGAAAAGCATGCGCATAATGCAATATTTGAACGCAGAGCTTTTAAAGCAATAGGAATTGATGTACCGATACAAGAGTGGCATTGCTCAGCAATCAAAGCAGGCTACTGCGGGTACCCACTAGGCTTACAAGCTATCTCTGATGCAATGAGGCTAGGTGACAAAGGAAAGTTAAAAACCGGTAGTGCCCTAATAAGGTATTTTTGCATACCCTGTAAACCAACGATAGCAAATGACCAAAGAGAAAGAAATTTGCCACACCACGACTTGGCCGGCTGGGAAGAGTTCAAAGTTTACTGTATCAACGACGTGGAAGCTGAGCGAGAAATTGGCGTATTACTGGACACCTTCACACTCCCAGATAGCGAACGTGAGTTGTATATGTTAGACCAAAAAATAAATGATCGTGGAATATTAGTTGACACTAATATGTCCGATAATGCAGTCAGATTAAACGGCTTTAACAAACCAATACTGATTGCTAAAATGAAAAAAATAACTAAACTAGCAAACCCGAATAGCGCCAAGCAGCTATGCGAGTGGTTAGGAACCGCAATGCAGAAAGAAGTCAAATCACTTGCTAAAGCCGAGATTCCTAAACTACTAGAAGCCGCTGACTTGGTGCCTAATTCGGGTGATATAAAAGAAGTACTAATGCTAAGGCAACAAGCTTCTAAAACAAGCGTAAAAAAATACTTAGCAATGCAAAATTGCACAACGGAAGATGGTCGGGCCCACGGTCTTTTCCAATTCTACGGTGCTAGTAGAACGGGACGATGGGCTGGGCGCCTAATACAGCTACAAAACCTGCCAAGAAACTACATCAAAAACATAGAAGTAGCAAGAGACTACATATCTAAGGGTAATTATAATCTAGTAACAATGTTGTATGATAACGTTGCAGATGTACTATCACAGCTTATACGGACGGCACTGATAGCTAAAGAGGGTCACACCCTTGCAATTGCAGACTTCTCAGCAATAGAGGCCCGGATTCTATCATGGTTAGCTGATGAAAAGTGGAGACTAAAGATATTTGCTACACATGGCAAGATATATGAAGCCTCTGCAGCAATGATGTATAACATACCAATTGCAGCCGTAGACAGCGAAATGCGTAGGAAAGGTAAAATATCTGAATTAGCTTTAGGCTACCAAGGAGCTATAGGAGCTATGAAGCAGATGGGTGGTGAAGCAATGGGTTTATCAGAAGCAGAAATGAAACACATTGTAGTTTTGTGGCGTAGTAATAACCCTGAAATTGTACGGCTCTGGGCAGCAGTTGATAAAGCAGTTATTCAGACAGTTCGCACAGGAAAAACAGTAGTATTAGAAAAATATAAAAATTTAACTTTCAGAATAGAGCAGAAAGCTCTAACAATTAAACTACCTTCGGGTCGGAAGCTTATATATCAAACACCAACCATTACAACAAATAAGTGGGGGAGACCTTCAGTGAAGTACCAGGGGCCTGATCCCGATACCAAAAAATGGGGCTGGGTAGAATCCTACGGCGGTAAGTTTGTAGAGAATATAACACAAGCTATCGCACGAGATGCGCTAGGTGTTTCAATGCTACGGCTAGACAAAGCAGGCCATGCCATAGTTATGCACGTGCATGATGAAGTTATAGTAGAAACGCCAACAGATAATGCCGAAGTTGAGTTAGATAAAATATATGATATAATGGCAGAAAGATTAGACTGGGCAGAAGATTTAATATTAACAGCAGACGGGTTTGTAACACCTTTTTACAAAAAAGATTAAAAATGAAATTTGACGGAAAAATAGACATTGCCGTAGGACTTTCGGTACGGTCCAAAGTGTGGAAAAACACTAAGTTCAACTGGTCTGAATTTGTGCAGAGACTTTCAGAGGAACATAAAACCACTGAAACTTTTAAAGAGTATAGAGCAGCAAGTAAAGAAGAGCAATCAAAGATAAAAGACGCCGGGGGCTACGTGGGCGGATATTTACGTGGTGGAAAAAGAAATCCACAGAATGTAATGCACAAGCAGTTATTAACACTTGACATTGATTTTGCACACGGTGAATTTTGGTCTGATTTTCAAATGCAGTTTGACAATGCCGCGGTACTTCACGCAACACACTCACACCACGAAAGCAGCCCACGTTTCAGATTGCTAATACCACTCAGCCGAGAAGTAACACCAGATGAATACGTTGCTATAGCCAGACAAGTGGCCGGTATGCTAAATATTGAGCTATTTGATAATACTACTTTTGAAACAAATAGATTAATGTTTTGGCCCAGCAACCCAAAAGATATTGACTACTACTTTAAATTTCAAGATGGCAAGTGGATTGACGCAGATGAAGTACTTGCGAGCTATATAGACTGGACAGACTCTAGTTTGTGGCCAACAGCAGAGAAGCAGATACAAGGTATAAAAACAAATGCTGAAAAGCAAGAAGACCCAGAAAGCAAGAAAGGTATAATAGGAACGTTCTGTAGGACCTATTCCATAACAGAAGCTATAGCAAAATTCCTACCAGATGAATACGTGAGTGTAAATAATGGACGCTATACATATACAAAAGGAACCACTGCAGCTGGTATGATGCTTTATGACGACAAGTTTGCGTTCTCACATCATGGCACAGACCCGTGCGGTGGAAAACTGTGTAATGCTTTTGACTTAGTGCGTATACACAAGTTTGGTCACCAAGACGAAGATAATCAATCAGGCCGAGCAGCCAAGAGCTACAAAAGTATGGTTGAATTTATCCGCAAAGATGCTGATGTTAAAAAAGTAATAGCTGTAGAAAACTTAGCAAATGCTAAGTATGACTTTGCAGATGATTTAGAGATTGATAATGATGATGTTGACTGGATGAAGGAAATGGAAGTGAATGGTAAAAGCGACTACCTATCCACAGCGGTTAATATAAATCTTATATTTGCAAATGACATACGGCTGAAAGGTTTATTCAAGCAAAACCTATTTGATGGTAAGAGCTATGTGTTTGGCAACATGCCGTGGAGAAAAATTCCTACACCAGAGCCTGTTAAAAACGTAGACTTTAGCGGAATTAGAAATTACATCGAAAGCTTATATGGCATAACCGGAAATCTAAAAATAGATGATGCAATCGCATTAGAGTTTCAAAAGCATTCGTTTCACCCTGTCCAGGACTACCTACGTAGTCTCAGTTGGGATGAAACACCTAGGTTGGACGAAGTACTTATAAAGTATTTCGGGGCCTTAGATTCGCTCTATGTACGAGAAGCTTTCCGAAAGATGATGGTTGGGGCTGTGGCAAGGATATTTAAACCAGGTATTAAATTTGATTTAGTGTTAACTCTTATAAGCCAGGCCCAGGGAACGGGTAAAAGTTCGTTCTTTAAAGCCTTGGGCCAGGAATGGTTCTCTGATACGTTTATGACTGTACAGGGCAAAGAAGCGCTAGAGCAAATACAAGGAGCTTGGATAATAGAAATGGCTGAGCTAGCAGGAATTAGAAAAGCTGATGTTGAAGCAACTAAGCACTTTGTATCAAAGCAAGAAGATATGTTTAGACCAGCATACGCTAGAACTTCTGAGACATATAAGAGGCAGTGCGTATTTGTTGCAACAACTAACCAAAGCGCATTCCTAAAAGATGCTAGCGGTAACAGAAGATTCATGCCTGTAACTATACACAGTCTACGCGTTAGGGATAACAAAGAGCTCATTGAGTTTATGGAATGTAAAGAAACTATTGACCAAGTATGGGCAGAAGCCGTAGACTTGTTCAAAAAAGGTGAGCCACTATACCTTAGCACAGAAGCTGAGAAAACGGCCGAAGTTGAGCAAAAGAAACACAGTGAAATTGATGAGCGTACTGGAATTATAGAAGAGTTCATAAACGTATCTTTGCCAGACAACTGGGAGCACCGCGATGTATACGAACGTAGAAGTTATTTACAAGATGAGTTAAGCGCAAGAGGAACCAAGGAGCGTGATTTTATATGCGTTGCAGAAGTATGGTGCGAGTGCTTAGGCAAAGAGAAAGAAGATATGGACCGGTATAAGACCCGTGAGATTAATGATATTCTGCGGAGTTTAGACGACTGGGAGCATGTGTCTTCCACTAAAGTATTTGGTCCATATGGCAAACAAAAGTATTATCAGAGAAAACTTTAGACAACGTTAACTATAAATATTTCATATATCCGATATTAATAACTACATTTGTTTATTCAATTAAGGATAAAAGCGAAATATTGATAACCGTCTACGTAACTACACCTGAGACATGAAGGCGATACAGTTAGCGAATTAATAATTAAATACAAACTTATGAACTCGAATAAACCACAAAATATAGGTACTGTTAGCAGCCGTTTTTATCGAGGTTACACTATATGGAATCACGGTTACCACACACCTTACAAATGTATTTGGTGGGAAGCTGTTAATAACGAAACTGGGAATGCTGATTTTCACGCAAAAAGATTAAAAGATATCATTCCGATGATAAACGAAGCAGTGGGCGATTAATAGCTAAAATATTGCCAATAAGCTTAAACTAAATTAAACAGCTAAAAGTGGTTAAAAAGACGTATAACACCACTAATTTACATACAATGTTGTGCGCAGTTTATTATGTTCGGATTATTTAAAAAAACAAGACTTTACAATGGAAAAGAAATAAAAGAAGGCGACTTAGTCTACTTTATTAATTCAGATGGATTAAAATGTGAAAGTAAAATTCAAAAAAGAAAGTTTAAATGTAAACATCGAGATAATGGAACTGTATTAAAAAAAGGTAGTTTGTTCTTATGGAACAACGGGTTTGAGCCTTCTGATTATAAGAGTGCAGACCTTTCTTAAATTGCGTACAACAGGTTTGTTTACGAATGCTCACAAAAACATAATTATTGAAACAGTATAAAATAAAACAGATTATAAATATGGAGAAGGTAAATAAAAACATTCAGTTTCATCAGTTCAACCCTGTTATATATCCTAGAAAATTATGGGTAGTTATAACAAATAATATTCAGGTTATAAATGATAAATTTCACCATGAATACAATATAGAGCCAGATTTCTCAAGTAAATGTGAAGCTATGGTGTTTGACGTTTCATTAAAAGATACACTTGAGATGGGAGTAATTGCAGTATTTACATCAAAAAAAAGTATGACAGTAAAAACTATTAGCCATGAGGCTGTTCATGTTGCTTCATCAATATTTTATAGCTGCAAGATGAACATAGGGTTTGATGAAGGTAAGGATGAGCATTATGCATATTTAGTTGGGTGGGTGGCTGAATGTATTCACAACGTAAAAATTAATAAATAGCTAAACAAACAAATTATGAAAACAGAAAACAAAAAAAGAAATGGGCAATGTCCTACACACGGTATTATATGTAGTGCGTGTGGTGAAATAATACCTGAACACGAAAAAAACATAAACCACCTTGCCAAAATGAGTAAAAGTGAATTAGAAGATTTGGAATGTATTAGTTGTGAGATAAAATACTGGGATAGTGCCGATATAGATAATTTTGGTTAGTATTACACAGAATAAAGGTATGAAATTAACAGCAAGTAGTTTCTAAAAACGGCTAATAAGGCTATTTGTTATACATTGTTAGCCACCGTTTTATGATAAAATTACAAGTACACAACGATGGAAAAGAGAAATGGCAATCCTACGATGCCCGACTTGATGAAAGTGAATCTAATATTTACTTAAATGGCTATGGACAAAATAAGGAAGAAGCTGTTTCTGAATTAAAAACAAGAGTTGAAGATAAAATTAAAGAGCTTCAAAATATAGATTGGAATAATTTTTATTGGATTGCTTGGGATGGTGAAGTGCTACAAAATGGTGTCTAACGTTTAGTATAAGAGCCATTTTTTCTATGGCTTTTATACATTGTTAACTACTAGCACGGTAAATTGAAAAATAAATTTAATTAAATAACGAAATGAAAGCAAAAGAATTTAGAATAGGGAATAAAGTTGATTTATACGGAAGTACGGCAACAATACAAGGACAGGACTTTGTAAATCACTATACCGCTGGTGATAAAAACTTTGACAGGTTCAAACCAATTGAACTTACAGAAGAATGGTTAAACGCTTTTGGCTTTAATAACAAAATGTTAGATGCGGAACACAATAATATTGTTTGGTTTGATAACCATATAGGAATAAAGGGAATGCTAGGTATTGTTAAGCCAGTTGAATGTAAATATGTTCATCAATTGCAGAATTTGTTTTTTGCGTTTACTGGGACTGAACTTGAATTAAATGTACTTATGTAGTGCTTGTAGTTAACATTCAGTTTACGAATGCTTCACAAAAGCATTATTATAGGAGACAGAATAAAATAAT
>Ga0209414_1001117_pt1 | contig 12841 bp, 8 predicted proteins | sample LakVidmifraction_4_FD_181154 | JGI IMG/M metagenome (GOLD analysis project Ga0209414, IMG submission 181154) | Hypersaline microbial communities from Lake Vida, Antarctica - Brine Hole Two &gt;0.2 micron (SPAdes) (version 2) | ecosystem: Environmental > Aquatic > Non-marine Saline and Alkaline >... | reverse complement strand
TTTAAAATTTACTTTTACATCATCTACCTTCCAATCATCACCAAAATTTAACAACAAATCAAAGAACTGTTCTGAAAACATATTTTTTTTGCTAATTTAGGAAATCCACAACATTCGTGGTAGAACCTTCTACTTAAATAAAAAACCTCTTATTAGTTGTGAATTGCTTTCAGAATTGTATTTTTAGCATAGATTCACAGTCAAACAGGAATATTTCGTCATTCTTTACCTGTTGTGAATTGCTTTCAGAATTGTATTTTTAGCATAGATTCACAGTATGTTTGAGGGATTGCGAATTAAAAACCACGTTGTGAATTGCTTTCAGAATTGTATTTTTAGCATAGATTCACAGTATTAGCATCTAAACTAAAACACTTTTGTAGGTTGTGAATTGCTTTCAGAATTGTATTTTTAGCATAGATTCACAGTAATTAATTCTAACCGGTTGCCGGCCTTATCGTTGTGAATTGCTTTCAGAATTGTATTTTTAGCATAGATTCACAGTATAGGTTTGTGTTCTTTACACATCAGCTCGGTTGTGAATTGCTTTCAGAATTGTATTTTTAGCATAGATTCACAGTACACTTACTTTATAAAAGGCGAAAGCTGCTGTTGTGAATTGCTTTCAGAATTGTATTTTTAGCATAGATTCACAGTTTTCCTTAGTTCTCGCTTTGGGAAAATCTCGTTGTGAATTGCTTTCAGAATTGTATTTTTAGCATAGATTCACAGTCAAATGCGCTTATTGTGTGGCTTTCGTCATGTTGTGAATTGCTTTCAGAATTGTATTTTTAGCATAGATTCACAGTGCACGATCTGCCATTATTACGTCATTTCCTGTTGTGAATTGCTTTCAGAATTGTATTTTTAGCATAGATTCACAGTATTATCCCGCAAGTGCCTTACGGTTTATTGTTGTGAATTGCTTTCAGAATTGTATTTTTAGCATAGATTCACAGTTTTTTTCCCGCTATAACATCGGCTTGCACGGTTGTGAATTGCTTTCAGAATTGTATTTTTAGCATAGATTCACAGTAAGACACTCTGAGACGCTTATTAGTGCCTCGTTGTGAATTGCTTTCAGAATTGTATTTTTAGCATAGATTCACAGTTCAACCATATCAATCTACATGGTCATTGTGGGTTGTGAATTGCTTTCAAAATTGTATTTTTAGCATAGATTCACAGTATACCCTCCGTAACTGGCTGGTATACTGTTTTTTAAGCACCTTTTTAGAATTAAAAAAAAAGTCTTCTTTTAACCTTCTTGTCCGAGATATTTACAAATTTTTATTCCTGAGTTTAGGTTTCAGCTATTCCAAAGTTTGAAACTTTGGAATAGCTGGTCAAAAAAGCTCCAGTTGTTGGATTGGTTGTTCGGTTTCTGCCTCCTTCTGTCCTTGGAATAGTTCAATCATTCCAAATTGCTTATCGGTTATTTGTAAGATTCCCACCTTCCCTTTTTTTGGCAAAGCCCGTTTGGTGCGTTTCGTGTGTACATCGGCGTTTTCCCGACTGGCGCAAAATCGGATATAAATGGAATATTGAAACATCCCAAAACCATCGTCCAATAAATTTTTACGAAACCGGCCTGCAGCTTTCCGTTCCAGTTTGGTTTCGGTAGGTAAGTCAAAAAATACAAGTACCCACATACATCTATATTGATTTAATCTAGAAAATTTATCTTCCATACCTAATCTTTTTTGTCAGATCCAGGGTTCCAACTTAGCTCAGCTTTGGCACATTTGAGATTTATTCATATACCGGGTATAATATTTTTCGGCTCAAGCCCGCATAACATTCGTGAAGTGAGTTTGTGGTGCGGCTCATGGCTACTATTAATGGACTCACCTTATCGTCTATCACAACATCCATAGCTGCTATTTTTAAAAGTTGAGATTTTAAGAAGGTGTTTAGTTCGCTGATGTCTTCTCCGGTCCTTACAATTTCATAAACCAAATCGTCCACAAAAGGTCGGTAAGGTTCCATGATATCATCTGCCAAACAAAACGCATTGTATTTGTTGTGGTGAAAAATTCCAATACCAGGGAACATCCCGCTTCCTACCAACGCCCTGGCCGTGATTGCCCGCAAAATTGAATAGCCATAGTTCAATAAATTATTTGGAGGAATTCCTTTCTGGTATCGGGTAAAATCTTCAATATCGAACAAGTTTTGCCAATAAAAGGCTGCGGCTATTGCCTCGTGGTTTCCGGAATCCCCGCTATATACTTCTTTGGACCAACGTTCCAGTTTGCGATGATTCTTCCCCCTACGCATTAAATGAGTTGCCTGATTGCTTATTTTTATGCTCACGGTTTGTTGCCACAGGTTTTTCTTTAAAGGGACACTGGCGCCCAGCTGATGACCAATCCGTTCTGTTTGTTCGGAATGGCCTTCCAAAGATTGCATTAAACTGATGGGCAAATGTTGGGCATTACAATTCACCACCGCGGCTTTATTCTGGACCAGTTTCGTGATCAATCCGTTGGTGAGGGTGATTTGCTGGTTTTCCAGCACCAACATTCCAATATCTTCTATGGGGACGGTTTTGGGTGCTTTTTCGTCCCCGGGATACGTTACTACCAATTGTTCATTTTTAGTGCTTAGGTAAGTGGGATTCTCAAAAAAAAGGGTTCGTTTTATCATAAATGAGTCTGTTAAACCAAAATTTTTATTTCCGTCAATTGATAAAAATAAAATCGAATTGATCTATACCAAGGCATTAGATTGAACATTTGAATAATTAATGATTTTTTTTATATTACCCAACCGGTCAATTTTTAGCTTCCAGCATACTGCTTTAATCTGCATTGCTTCTAATGTATTTTGGCTTTTAGACTGTGGACTTCCTAGTCCATATTCATTCTGAATTGGGAAATTCAATCCAAACCTTAATTGGTCTTTATTTTTGATATCAAATATTAAACTGGCTGAACTTGCAGGTATGAAATTGGCTGTTTTATCACTACTATCAATAAATTTATAAACATTATTAACCTGCTCCTTAGTAAGTTTTTTAATATTTAGCAAATCCGGATCTTCCTGCTCTTCCTCGTTAGGCACATAAACCAAATCATTAGGCGAGAGTGTAAATAAAAGAATATTGTTGTTTTCGTCCCTTTCCGGAGCCACGTTTAAGCCCTGTTTTTTTCGTTCTATTACAATGTTTAGCGGAATTGTTTCGTAGCTGCGTTTTTTACTTTCGGTATTCTGGTAAATAGCGAAAAACAGGTTAGTGCCTTTTGCAGCTTCCACATATTTATCCTTTTTGTTTCCGGTGTAACCGACCGGAAATTTATTTCCAACCTCATAAAGTCTAACCTTGTAAATAGGATGATGGAATTTTCCATTATTTAATTGAACAATGTTTTTATTTAGTTCGTCAATTCCGTCGGGATTAAAGGCTAGCTCAAAATGTTCCTTCCCTTTTGCATCAATATAATTTTTTATATGATTTTCTAAAATCATTTGAATTCCGGAATCTGTGATACTTTCCAATTGTTTACGGGTGAGTTTTTCTGTAAGGGCCACTCTACTTGCTGTTGCCTCTACTTTTTCATACACCATAACTTTATCTATTTTTTTGCCTTCAATGGTAATTGGGGTATCCTTAAAATATTTTTTTAGAAGCTTCGTATCTGTTTTATAGAATAAGACTTTTTCCTTTACAATTTCCTTTACATTATTATCCACGATCATCTCCCAGTTTTCCAATGCTTTTGCAATAGAAACTATACCTTTTTCTCTTTTTATAATCACTTTGCCATAAACAGTTTCTTTGTGTAAAGGTTTGCGAATTGCGCGATTGTCTCCTTTGGTTTGAGCGACTAATTCCTTTTTCAGAATTCCGTTTTTATGTACCCATTGCCAGGTTTTGTTATTTGCTTTGGTAATTACCCTTGTATTTTGTTTGAAACTTATAAGGGTATGTTCTAGCGCTTCTTTTGCATTTATGGTGAAATTTGGCCAGGGCTTATGGTAATCACTGGCTACTTTTTTTATAATTGTCTCCCCGGTATATTTATTTTTAATTTGTATTTCTTTCCGCACCCTTAGCTTATCTATCAATCCATAATTTTTTCTCTGTGTATTTAAAGAAGTAATGTAACTAATATGGTCTTTGGTGGTACAGGCAATTATCAATGCATCCAAAGCATGATGGCGATGGTCAATTCGTTTTTTGCTGAAACCTCTGGCAATTTCATCGGGAACCTGAGTTCTAAAAGCATTTATGGTTTTATCCCAAAAGCCAAAATCCCGGGAATTTGTTAATTCATTTAATCGCATAAATCTGGGAGCAACTATTTCATTCCATTTATCATTTAAACCCCAATCGTTTTTTAATTGTGAAGTTATTGCGCCGGTAACCGGAACTATATGTTTTGAAGTCGCTTCCTCTTCATTTTCTTCTCTAACGATGTTACTCAATAAGCCTTTTATCAATTTACTGATATACCTGCTGTCATTTAATTGCCGGTTGATAAAGCCTTCCGGGATGTCTTCACTCAGAAGATTTTTTAGTTTGGACCGATTCTTTTTGAAATAATTGTTACAGTGATTTTTATATTCCTCTATAGTAAATAATTTTGCCGTTTTGTTTTCGGTAAGTTCTACAATTCTCCCTTTTTCTTCAGTAATAAATACAAAAGCTGTTTTGTTGTCTTTTAGCTCATTGATTTCACTTTCACAAATAATTTTATTGTTGAGTGAATTGTCAAAATACCGGGATTGGGGAATAATGTGTTCAATTTGATACTCGGTTGAAAACAGTTTGCTCATGGAAATGGGTTTGCCGGTATATGGCGAAATATAACCTTGCTCCAACCATAATTTATATTTACTGATTTCCGATCTTGTAGGCGAATTATTCTTTCTTATTTTTTCTACCTCATCTATTTTAATAAACTTATACTCTTCCGGTGAATTTTGAAAAACCCCTTCTTCATAGATCTTTAAAATTTCCTGTTGACTTGGAGAGTATGGTTTTACTTCACTTTTTACGTTAATATCATTTTTTAACTCTTGCAATAAAGCCTTGATACGATGATTAGTATTTTCATTTTCAGAATTCCTTTGAGTCAATTGTTTACGTTTTTCTGCAGGGTTTTTCATTTCCCTGCCCAACTCAATGTGAATCTCATTGAAAAAATCTTCATTACCCTCACCATAAAATTCCCAAATATCTTTAACTACCCGCAAGGTTTCGGTAACTACCTGTTCTACAATAGGATTTCTTAGTGAATGCTGTTTGAATTCATCCAGGAATTTTGCGATATCATTTGGTGTTTTCCATTTGGTAATTTCACTAACTTCAGAATGCCTATTATACACAGCATAACAAGCCTGGTAAGTATTAAGTCCGCTAAATGGACTTGCTCTATTTACTATAAAACTCTTTAAAACTTGTTTAGGAATGTCATCATCGGTTATGGTATCAATTTTTTCTTTGTCAAATGCGATGGTTCCCAACCTCTCAATAATGGATTGAATTCTATTTTTAGTAGTGTTTTCTATTTTTTCCTCATCCCAATATTTCCCTATGCGCATTAAAGTCAAAAGCTTTTTGATCGCTTTTTCTGAATAGGCACCATATTCATTTTTAAAGGGTGGAAATTTTTTGAAATTTTCAACAAAAGATGATTCATCAATACCTCTTTTAACGGAAAAAGATTTCAATGCAATTTCAAATTCTTTCTTGTCTTTTACCGAATAAACAATATGCCAAAGTTCATGTTCGGTTTCTTTGGTTAAAAATTTTTCGGGATCTATATTTTCAACTTTACTTAACCTGCTTAAAAATGAAGCCCTAGTATCGTTACAAGGATATTTTTTATCTTCAACATAATTCCAGCGATGTGTCTTTTCAGATAACTTGAAATGCTTCAACAACTGTTTTTGGTCGATTTCTCTTTTGTCATTTAGAAAATCGTACAACTCAATAATTTCAGTTTGAGTTTTTAAAAATTGCTCGGTTACCGGATAATCTATTTCCGGAATGTTATTTATTGTAATTTCCCGTTGATGAATTTTCAAATTTTTGATGAATTGCCATAACCTGAATTCCTGAAAAATAGGATTTGATCTGGAGATACATTTAATAGGTTGAACTTCTTTTTTTCCTTCTTTGATGAAGGATCTGGATTCATAAGGACAATTGGATATTGTAGATTTTTTGCTTTTTAGAGGTCTTTGATAAAAAATAACGTCTTCTACAAGCAAGTATGTAAAATCATTTTTGATGATGTTTTTTTGATGTGCTTCATTTCTTGGATACAATTCTTCAACACAAGCTTGATAAATAAATTTATCACTTAATTCCGGGTGGTGATTTTTTTGTTCGCTTAGAATAGCGATAAGTTCTTCCTTGTAAAATTTCCGTTCTATTGTTTTAACAAGTTTACCTCTTATTTTTTGAGAGGGATTTTGTAGAAGGGTTTCATAGATGTATTGGCCAACTGTTTTCCTGGATTTCTCTATATCCTGTTCGGTTTTCTTTTTTATGGCTATCCAGTCTTTTTCTGAATCAACTGCTCTAAAACTTCTTTTTACCTCTCCATCTTTGTCCTTCTTCTCTGTCCCATCTTTTTCTAAAGTTGTGGTTACAATAAACTCTTTTGTTTTACCGAGCCAGTCAAACAATGGAATTTTACTGGAACGCTTATAAACCCAGCCATTTTCCAAAATTACATTGTACCAAATGGAACCGTCTTTCTTTTTATCCTGCGTCTCCTTAATGTCAACAACTTCTAAAGTATAAAATTCTTCATTCTTATCTTGATTTTCTTCTTCTTCACCCCTCAATTGATAGTAACCTCGCTTTTGATTGAAATTAAGAATAATCCAGGCCAATTCTTCCTTGGTGATTTTTTGTGAGAGCGCTTTTTTTCTTAAATAATAAAGTGTCCAGTCTAAAGGAATTTTTGTGCTAAGTCCATTAGTTTCAAATTCCTTAGCCATTTCATCAAAGGAATTCATGAAAATGAATTTGTGTTTACCTTGTTCGTTTTCGTGATAATTAAGTTTTACTTCAACTTCATTTTTAAATTGACCTAAATGTTTTTTAAAATCAATTTCTTTTGCATAATGTTCCGGCAGAAAATTCATAATGTTTAAAACGCGGTGCAAACGTTCTCTTCTTAATAAATTACGATGTAATAACCTGCGTACGCCTCTATATCCTGTGCGTTCAGCAGTCTGGGATATTGTAACTCCTGAATCAAATTCACTGAGTATTTCCTGGCTCATTGGAATAATTCTACTTCCTAAAGCTTTAATTTCCCCTTCTTTTTTAGTAAAATCAAGTTCCGTTAGTGCCCAGCCAATAGAATTTGTTCCTAAATCCAGTCCTAGAATTTTTTTCATGTTGAATTTATTTATATATTCGTTTCACAATTTTGAAAGCAATTCACAATAAGGATTATTCCGTTGTGAAAACATTTAAGGATGCCCTCGCCTTTCTTCGGGGGCTTTTTTATTGTTAATATCCATTTCCTTCCATTCCATCCAACACCCCATTTCTATTGAAATTTGATTTTCCGTTCTCTTGCAAAAAGCTTGAAAGTTTAACGGAAAAATCAATTATTTTAATTTCGTAAAATCGTAGGGATCTAAAAAGGAAATCAATTTTTGATAATAATTCTTAAATTTAGCAAAAAAAATGTGAAAAGTATTCAAAATGACTTTAAAATAAATCATCTATTCCTAAAATGGGTTCACCATCATTTCAAAGGTCTGAGTGCGAACTGGGTTAGAATGGGGGAGATGCAGATATTTCAAGATAAAGAGCAATTCAGGGAATTTTATAGGAATAATCCTACAAACGAAAAACCCCGTTTCCAAATTGGAAACGGGGTTTTGATATTATATGTGGTTGTGGAGGTATATTACATCATACCGCCCATTCCGCCACCGCCACCCATTCCGGCACCGCCAGCTGGGGCATCTTCCTTGATGTCTATCAGGGCACACTCGGTAGTAAGGATCATTCCTGCGATAGAAGCAGCATTTTCAAGCGCGATCCTGGTTACTTTCTTAGGATCGATAATACCTGCTTTTAGCATATCGACAAAAGTGTTGGTTTTGGCATCGTAACCATAGTTGCTTTTGCCTTCCATTACTTTATTGATCACTACTGCACCTTCACCGCCTGCGTTTTCAACAATGATGCGCAAAGGAGCTTCAATAGCGCGGTTTACGATTTGAATTCCGGTTGCTTCATCGGCATTTACCGATTTAAGGTTTACAAGCACCTGTTTTGCGCTTACAAATGCAACTCCACCTCCGGCAACAATTCCTTCTTCAATTGCGGCACGGGTAGCGTTAAGTGCATCGTCCACACGGTCTTTTTTCTCTTTCATTTCAACTTCTGAAGGAGCACCTACATAAAGTACGGCAACTCCTCCGGCCAATTTAGCCAATCGTTCCTGAAGTTTTTCCTTGTCGTAATCAGATGTGGTAGTCTCAATTTGAGCTTTGATCTGGCTTACGCGTTCTTTGATGACAACATTGTCACCGGCTCCGTTTACAATTGTTGTATTGTCCTTATCAATAGCTATTTTTTCAGCAGTACCTAATTGTTCAAGAGTGGCATTTTCCAAAGAAAAACCTCTTTCTTCAGAAATTACGGTTCCACCGGTCAAGATGGCAATATCCTCCAACATTGCTTTTCTTCTGTCCCCAAAACCTGGAGCTTTTACCGCGGCGATCTTAAGGGAACCACGAAGTTTGTTCACAACCAAAGTTGCAAGGGCTTCCCCGTCAACATCCTCGGCGATGATCAATAATGGTTTCCCTGATTGTGCAACCGGTTCCAAAATAGGAAGAAGATCTTTCATAGAAGAGATCTTCTTGTCATATAGCAAAATATATGGATCTTCAAGAGTTGTAGTCATTTTTTCGCTGTTGGTCACAAAATACGGGGATAAATATCCGCGGTCAAATTGCATTCCCTCAACGACATCTACGTGGGTATCGGTTCCTTTAGCTTCTTCAACAGTGATCACACCGTCTTTTCCAACCTTTTGAAAAGCCTGCGCGATTAATTCGCCAATATGATCGTCGTTATTGGCAGAAATTGAAGCGACTTGTTTTATTTTTTCTGAAGAATTACCAATTTCCTTGGTTTGTATGGCTAAATTTTCGGTGATGGCTGAAACGGCTTTGTCTATTCCGCGTTTCAAATCCATTGGATTGGCTCCTGCTGCTACGTTTTTCAAACCTTCTTTTACGATAGCCTGTGCAAGTACGGTAGCGGTTGTTGTTCCATCTCCTGCAAGATCATTGGTTTTAGAAGCTACTTCCTTAACCATTTGAGCTCCCATATTTTCCAATGGGTCTTCCAGTTCAATTTCTTTGGCAACGGTTACCCCATCTTTGGTCACGATTGGCGCGCCAAATGATTTGCTAATAATTACATTACGCCCTTTTGGTCCTAAGGTTACTTTTACGGCATTTGCCAATGCATCTACCCCGCGTTTGATCCCATCACGGGCTTCAATATTATATTTAATATCTTTTGCCATTTTGTTAATGTTTTTGTCGTCCTGTCCCAATGCTTTGGGATAATTCAGAACTTGTTTGTTATTTTAAAATTATATTAGGTGAAATTCCCAACCCGGAAAGTGAATACTGGGTGAGTACTTTGATAGGTATATTTTATACAATTGCAAGAATATCATCTTCCCGCATGATTAAATAATCCTTTCCTTCCAATTTTAGTTCAGTACCGGAATATTTGCCATAAAGTACTTCATCACCAATTTTCACGGTCATTTCGTGTTCTTTGGTTCCTTTACCAACCGCAACTACTTTTCCTTTTTGTGGTTTTTCTTTAGCAGTTTCGGGAATATAAATTCCGGAAGCAGTTTTTGTCTCGGCGGCACCAGGTTCGATGAGAACTCTGTCTGAAAGAGGTTTAATGTTTAAAGCCATTTGTATATTGTGTTTTAGTTAATGAATTTAATATGTATGAAGCATTAATTGACTAAAACTATGCCAGTAGCATAATACTGACAGTGATAAACAAAAAATGCCAGCTTGTCATAAGCCGGCATTTGTATATGGATAAAAAGTAATTTTATTCCTTGTCCTGAGTCTCAGGTTGAGTTTGCAAAGGAGTTTGTGTTGCTTCAGGAACAGTGTTTTCAATTGATGGATCGCTGTTTATTACCCTTGATTCTGCAGTGGCGCCATTACCCATAATGGTTACGTTTGATAATAATATCAATGCCAGCATTATAGTTGCAAGTGTCCAGGTGCTTTTGTCAAGGAAATCGGTGGTTTTTTTAACCCCGCCAAGTTGTTGGCCGCCACCACCACCAAATGAGGAAGAAAGTCCGCCGCCTTTAGGATTTTGAACCATAATTACTACTACCAGTAAAAATGCTACAATTATTATCAATGCTAAAAAAATAGTGAAAGTGCTCATTCTTTTCCTGTGTTATTTTCTTGTAAATTCTTTATTGCCCTAATTTGGTCTGCAAAGAAACCACTTTTTTCGGGACTTTTCAAAATTAAAATTTTGTAAGCCTGAAGGGCCTTTTTATAATTTTTTTGTTCCATATAAACCCGGGCCAATGTCTCTGTCATCAAGCCTTCCGGTGGAAGGATTCGCTCCGGGGCAATGTTGGTTGTGGAGGATGATTTGTTGGGTTTTAATTTAGGGCTTTTTGAGATAAAGTCGTCTATAAGCTCAGATTTCCGCAATTTGGAATCGATTGTTTTTTTTGAATCTTCTAAAATTCGGTCTATAGGTTTGGCTTTTGTAAGGCTTAACCATTCAGAAAAGGAATGTGCTTCGGAAGTATTAAAATCTAAAGGGCTTCCCATATCCGGGATTTCTTCTGAAGGGTTTTTTTCTGAAACTTTTATTTCTTCTGAAGGTTGTGTAAGTACTCGTCCAAACAAATCGGGATCCAAAACCTGGACAGATTCCGTTATCTTCATCTTAATGGCATCGTTTATTGAGATGATTTTTTTGCCAAAAACTTCTTGGGGTTCAAAAACAATGATATTCCTTAGATTGTCTTCCTGTCTTTTAATTTGAAGAGCAACCTTGTCCTGACTAAAATCTGTTGAGGATATAAAATCGAAAAGCACGCTTCTGTCTAAAGTAAAGGCAGCTGTTTTCTTTAATGCAAGGTTGTATTTAAAGCTATTCTGATTATAAAGTCCCTTTAAATAAATGGCCCGTGCAGCCTGAAAATATGGGTATTCTTTTAAAAGGTTCTCCAACTCCCCGGTTTCCTGTGTTCCCACAGAAGCCGAATTTTCAAATAAGTAGGTCAATTCTGTCGAGTTCATTACCAGTTTGTAAGAGAAGCATTAAAGATATCTTGAGTTATCCTGGAAAAAATTTCATCCAACGAGGTTTCTAAAGTTGCTCCCACAAGTTGAGAGTTGGCGGGATAATCATAATAAAAAGAAAACCGCCTTTCAAAATCTTTGTCCGGCTCCAAGGTATTATAATATCGCACATTTACCGCTATGGTGAGACGGTTTTGCGCGGCTGTGTTTTGTGCAGTTGCCGACATAGGGGCTACGTAATAATCTATAATTTCCCCTTCGTAAATTAAATCTCCACCGGAATTTGTAAGACCTAAATTTGTTTGATTCTGGATCAGGTCTTGAAGTTCCAGTGTAAAAGTACGGTCAATTCCAGGCTCAACGATAGCGGCAGTATTTTGAAAGAAGTTTACCTGAAATGTTTTGGCTGCACCGGTATCGGCTCCAGTGAAGGAATATATTCCACAGCCCTGAAGTGTAAGCAGGAACGTGGAGAGGATAAAAAGACTGATTTTTTTCATGAAGTATGCCTTGGGGTTATAGAAATATTGGTCTATAGATCGTATTGTTTAATTTTTCGGTAAAGGGTGCGTTCACTTATTCCCAGTTCGTCAGCTGCCGATTTGCGTTTTCCACTATGACGTTCCAGGGATTTTTTAATGAGCTCAAGTTCTTTACTTTGCAGGGAAAGCGTTTCTTCCTCTTCAACTTCTTCTGCAAAATAATATTTATCTTCCAGATCCTCGGCTTTGTTTTGTGAAATTCGAAGTACTTCCCTGTTTTCCTCGTCGATATCATCCATATTGATATCTTTTTCCTCGTCCTCGTCCCCGTATATTTTATCTATCAGGTCTTCGTGTTCTTCCTGCACTTCTTGATGGTTTCCGCTCTCCATCAGTTCCAGGGTCAACTTTTTTAAATCGTTAAGATCTCTTTTCATATCGAAAAGCACCTTGTAAAGGATTTCCCGTTCATCGCTAAAGTCCCCTTGCTTTTTCTTTTCTGAAATTACTGCAGGCAGATTGCTTCCTATTTCTGGAAGATATGTTTTTAGTATCCTGCCGTTTATGCTTCGTTCCTGTTCAAGCACCGAAATTTGTTCGGCTATATTTCGCAACTGCCTGATATTTCCGCCATATCTGTATTTCTGAAGCAATTCTACAGCATCTTCCTCCAGCCTGATGGTGGGCATTTTATATTTGAGGGCAAAATCTGCTGCAAATTTTCTGAACAATAAATGTATATCGTCTTTGCGTTCCCTTAGTGGTGGTAAATTAATCTCAATGGTGCTTAAACGATAGTATAGATCTTCCCGGAATTTTTCCTTTTTTATCGCTTCGAACATATTTAAATTGGTTGCCGCTACAATACGCACATTGGTATTTTGAACCTTTGAAGACCCAACCTTAATAAATTCGCCATTTTCTAAAACTCTTAACAATCTAACCTGGGTGGTAAGCGGCAATTCCCCCACTTCATCCAGGAAAATGGTTCCTCCGTCAGCTACTTCAAAATAACCGTTTCTTGCTTGGGATGCGCCTGTAAATGAGCCTTT
>Ga0209414_1001116_pt1 | contig 12844 bp, 9 predicted proteins | sample LakVidmifraction_4_FD_181154 | JGI IMG/M metagenome (GOLD analysis project Ga0209414, IMG submission 181154) | Hypersaline microbial communities from Lake Vida, Antarctica - Brine Hole Two &gt;0.2 micron (SPAdes) (version 2) | ecosystem: Environmental > Aquatic > Non-marine Saline and Alkaline >... | reverse complement strand
GTGTTTTGGAGATTCACTTTCTGGTTGTTCAACAAGGTCTTTAATATGAAAGTGATTACATGAAAGAATGACAAAATCTAATGTTTCTGCAAACAGAGGTGTTATACTGAATATACCTGGCGTAACCGTGTCAGCCTCACAGCCCACAAGAATACGGGTTGGGGTCTCAATTGATTTTAAGGTTTCCCGAAGTTTTAATATTTGATTTTCATCTTGAGGTCTATACCAGTCGTTTGGCGGGTAATTAGGATTTTGCCATACATGGTCAGAGAAACCAATTGTATGTACGTTCATCTCTTCTGCCAATGCAACAATGTTTTTGGGAGTATGGTTTTGTTTGTCAGCACAACATGACGATAAGGATGTATGTATGTGTAGGTCGTGGTCAAGTTTCATTCTGTTTTTCCATCTTTTATGATTTTTTGAAGAGAGTTTTTGGTATTATGGATTGACTTAGTACTATTAGCAGTATTACGGCACTTGTGTGGTTTAGCCATGATATAGATTCGTGCCCGGCGTGAACCATTTCGTTTATAATTGTTTTATCCATAAACTGATTTAGTATATATCCACTTAGTAAGGCAGTTATAGCCAATGTCAACAAGTATACAAATACAGTCTTTGTTCCCATTATTCTTGTCAGTATTGCAAGAGATGCAAGGTTTGTTGCAGGACCTGTTATCAGGAATACTAATCCTGCCCCAGGAGATATTCCGCTTGCAATCAAAGAAAGCACAATTGGTACTGATCCGCTTGAGCATACGTAGACCATTGTACCTATTACAAGCATTACAAGCATTGATACCAATTCGTTTCCTAGAATTCTGTCTGCAAAAAAGTTTTCAGGCAGAAATACTGTTATTATTGAAGATAGAGCAATACCAATCAGCATTGATTTGCCAATGTCGTTTGGCAGTGTGCGGAAACCATATTTAAAGATGTGAGCTATTGGATTCTCTTTTTCTGTCCCGTTAGAACATTTGCAGCAGGACTCTACTTCCGCTTCTGGTTTTCCCTTTTCTCCCGTCTCTTCGTTTGCAAATATACTTACAGCGGTTCCGGTTATGATGCCCGTAATAAATGCTGTTATCACTCTTATAATTGTAAATACACCACCCAGAAGTGAGTATGTTATAAAGATGCTGTCTACACCTGTTTGAGGGGTTGAGGTAAGAAACGATATTGTACTTCCTTTTCCTGCTCCATTATCTCTGAGTGATGCGGCGACTGGTAATACACTGCATGAGCACAGTGGCAGGGGAACTCCTAAAAGAGATGCTTTGCATATTTGCCAGAAGTTTGATTTGCCAAGATGTTTTTTAATCAGATCTGGTGTTATAAATGCCGATAAAACTCCGGCAATGAAGAGTCCAAGCAGTAGAGCCGGTGCCATTATAGCTGTCAGTTCCCAGAAGGAATTTACTATTTTAATTATTTCATTCATTGTTTTGTTATTTTAATAGATTTTTAAGTTTAGTGCTTATAATTGCATTAGCGTGTCATAAAAGTTATTAGCTTTAAGTCTTTAGTTATTAGTATTTGCCGTCGATGAACCATCGACGCTACAATCCAGCACCCAAACTCTCTTACAGTGTGCTGTAGCGGCGACCACTGGTCGTCGAGGTCATATGCATTACTTTGCATATTCTATCTGTCAAAACTTTACGCTTTCTTAAATCCTATCCGTCGATGAACCATCGACGCTACAATCCAGCTCCTGATATCTCTTATAGTATATTGTAGCGGCGGGCGCTGACCGTCGTATTATTTTGCTCCGTCAGGGCTTTCTATTGCTTTGCAATTGTATTGAGCCGACAGGCTCTCATTCATCATTGGACGTTGAACGTTGGATGTTCGAAGTTCTAAAATTGTCCGGTTTAAACGTCACATTCCAGTTCGAGTACTATTATTTCAGGGGGGCAGTTAATTCTACAAGCAGGATGTGCCAAACCAATACCTGTGTTGACAAACAAGTGTGTTTTATTCACCATAAAATGTCCCATGTCGAAAAGTCTTCCAAATAATGACGGCACTATCACACTTCCAAATATTGGTAATCGCCACTGTCCGCCATGATAGTGTCCTGTCATTACAACATCAAACTCTTTTTCAGCTAATTTGTGAATATTGTCAGCTGTATGTGTCAGACAAATATTTATATGAGCATCTTTGTTTATTTCTGGAATTTTATGTTTCTTGTTCCATGGTTTTTCATAGCTATTCAACGAGAGAATAGAGCTTTTTATTGTAATATTGTGTCTGTTATTGGTTATTCTGGTAAAGCCAAGCACCTCAAGTTGAGCAGCTAATCGTTCTGGTTCCTGCCATATATCATGGTTTCCAAGGATAAAAAGATTTGCATGCTTACCAACGGGTTTTAACATATCTTTTAGGAGTGAAAAATGAGTCGGTCTGTCAATAAAATCTCCTGTTATAACAAGAATGTCTGGGTTTTCCTTTTCCACTTCCTTCATCACGTTCTGGAAATAGGACATTGGCAGACAATCTGTTATGTGGATGTCTGAAATTTGGACAATTTTTATTGGTTCATTAAGGTCTGGAAAGAATAATTTATGGTATTTTTTTTGTAGAGATTCAGTTGTCAGGTATGGAATTTTATCGATTTTATTATGTGAAACATCTGTTATGTTGTATGCTGGGGGAGCATAATATTTGGCCTTTAGGCATATTGTTATGATGCCGTTGGTTATAAGAAATATTATTATGAAGAGTATAAATATGTATGCAAAATATTCGTGTAGATATAAACTCAGAATGAACGGGAGAACTGTTAATAGCATTAATAGAGAACCAAATATTATTTTGCGCGTTCGACACTCTGTTTTAACAATTGCTCGGTTGAAGATAAATATAAAAAGGAGACCTCCGGTAAAGAGTATCCCCATAGATATCAGCAGTTGTAATATATTGTTCATTTATTGTGTTTGTTTATGTTGTATCTCTCCCAGAGTTTTGCATATTTCACAAATACAGCATAGGCAGTTGACACTTCAATAATTAAACCTGGAATACCATTTAGAAATCCTCCTTTAAGAACATATCCCCTAAAGAATCGAAAAGTTGGTCTGAAAAGGAAATCAATTATTTTGAATGATACTCCATCTTCATATTTTCCATCTGCGGAAATAGATGAGAACCTGTTAAGGCTGTTAATCTCACTGGCGATGCTATCATAAGTATAGTGAAAAAGATGTCCCTTTAATCGTTTCTTTGGACCATTTACAATGGTTAAATCGTGTGGTTCCTTGCCGGAGCAGGTGCCAAGATCTTTTCTGAACAATCTTAGTTTTACATCAGGATACCAGTTTCCGTGTCTAATCCATCGCCCGAGAAACTTTACCATTCTTGGAAATTCATATCCGGCATAGTTTTTGTAGTTTCCACTGGAAAATTCATTTTCAATTTCAATTTTCAATTCAGGAGAAACCTCTTCATCTGCATCAACAAAAAAGATCCATGGATTGGTTGCCATATCCTTGACAAAGTTACGCTGTCCAATATAGCCTAACCACTCCTTTTGATACACTCTTTGTGTGTATTCTCTTGAAATAATTGCCGTCTTATCTGTACTAAAACTATCGACAACAATGATTTCATCAACCCAGCTTACGCTTTCAAGGCATCTTCTAATGTTTTTTTCTTCGTTTCCTGTAATTACACAGGCAGATATTTTGTTGTTTGTATCGGAATATACTGTCTTATTCATACTTAGGGCTTCCTGTTCAATTCATAATGTGTGTGTTGACAATATGTTATACTATGCCAGATACACTAGAAGTGCAAGGTTTTTGGTATGTTTTGCCCGAAAAGCTTGCATATGAACTTTAATATAAAGTTCATACAATTTATGACTTTGTAATGCGATATCACGCATCTTTTTGCACTGCAACGGGTTACCTTTAGAGAACTAAAGGCTAACACGTCTTAGTACAAAAATATACGCAATCTCACATTAAACAGGAAGCCCTACTTAGGGCATCCTGTTTAATTCATAACTAACGTATTAGTAACAATTAATATGTTATTTTGCAGACTAAAGTGCAAGGGTTTTAGCACATTTAAGCAGAAAAGCTTGCAGATGAACTTTTATGTAAAGTTCATATAATTTATGAATATTTAATGCGATATCACGCATCTTTTTGCACTGCAATGAGTTACCTTTAGCGAGCTAAAGGCGAAATCATCTTAGCACAAAAATATACGTAATCTCACATTAAACAGTAAGCCCTACTTAAATTCTGTTTTACCAAAGGAAGTGTTTTTGTTAGTCTTTACGCTTCTTCTCTTCTTTGGCTTCTTTCTCTTTTTCTTTTTCTCGAATTATATGATTGTTATCTCTGCTTTTTTCTAAAGATTCATTTACGTCAATTGCCGTTTTGTCTTCCCATCGTTCCATCACCTCTTTCTGACTCTCGATGCTTGTAACAATGGTTGGCTGAACAATGATAATGATATTAGATTTGTCTTTCGTTTCGCTGTCCCATCTAAATAGGAACCCGAGTATAGGAATATCTCCGAGTAGAGGTACTTTTGATTTTGATATAACTGTATCTTCTCGTGTTAGTCCGGCAATAATAATCATTTTGCCATCAGGTACTATAACTGTGGTTTTCACTTCTCTTTTTGAAATTGTTGGAGTATATGCTCCAGGATCACCTGGGTCTGTTATGGCAGATATCGCAGGGTTCAGTTCCATCAGGACTTCTCCGCCGGGGATAATGTGGGGTGTGATAGTAAATGTTATACCAACATCAATTCTTTCAATATTCTGTATGATATCCGTTGCTGTTCCTGCTCCTGAATTTACTGTTGATTTCAGTACTGGCACTTGATTAACTACTTGAACAGATGCCTTTTTGTTATCCTGTACCCCCAGAGATGTCTCGGAAAGAATTTTAAAGTTGCTGTTTCTTTTGAGGGCAACAATGTTTATTAAAAGAGGGTAACTAACCTGTACATTGCCGCTGTCGTCAATACTTGTGCCGTAAGCCGCTCCCATTGTTAACCCGCCTGGAAATGTTCCGGTTGCTACAGATTTTGTTATATTATCAGCAGCATTGAAGATGCTTCCGCCCTGCATTGTGATGTCACCCACGGCAGAGGGCATCTGCAGCCCCGCAAGTTCTGCGCCAAGTTCTGATGAATTGCCAAGTGTGTGTTCAATGATTAAACACGATATATGAACTTGTTCAGGCAGGTAATCAAGTTGAGCAACTAAACGTTTAATAACTTCAAACTCACCAGGTGTTGCGTCAATGATAAGAGCATTGTTTGCCTCAAGACTATGAATGGCAATTTTTCTTTGAACCAGTTGAGAGTTGTATCTCTGGCTTTTCACTTCTGATTTTTGAAGTAAGGTGTTTAGACTTTCAGCAGCTTCCTTAGCTGATATATATTTTAAAACAATAGCATTTAGACGCCCGCTACCTTGAGCGCTATCAATATCCATTTTGGTTAGAAGTTCTTTAATATCTGCTATCTGACCTTTGGTTCCGTTGATGATTAAACTGTTTGCACCTGGAGATGCTACAATTGTTGGGTCATCAAGGTATTGTCCTTGTTTGTTATTTTTGTTTTGGGCAGCAGCATTGTTGTTGTTATAACGATTGTTGCTGTTATTTGAAAGTTTTCCATAAACCTCAGTAAGTTGTTGTTTCATATCTTCAGCCGTTGCATATTGAAGAGGCACGACTTCTGTAACTCTTGCTAATCCAGGTTTATCAACAGCGTTTATAATTTCTTCAAGGCGTTTAACATTTGCTGCGGTATCAATGATGACAATATGATTTGTCTCTTTCACAGCAATAATATTGCTTGATTTTTCGCCAATACTTTTGAGTGATGCAACAATCTCGCTTGCAGAGATGTTTTCCAGCAAGACAATTCTTGTTATTAATCCAAGTGCTGGATTGATATCTGTTCCATCAGGTACTAGTGGAGCAACTGGTGAACGCTTATCACTAAGCTTTACCACTCTCAATATATCATTTTCCTCAATGACACTGCAGTTGACAGATTCAAGAATTGATGTAAAGAGAGGATATACGTCTTTTGCTTTTACTTTTGGAGATATAACTGTTATCGGACCTTCAACACCTTCATCAATAACAAACTTTTTGCCAGTAATATCGCTTATAAGCTTTACAAAAGTTGCAACTTCCACTTGGTTAAAAGTGAAATTAATTAAATCGTTATCTGTTTTGACATACTCGTTTGTACCACTGCTTTCAAATACAACCTGACCGGAACCCTTATCTGTTTTAGTTGTGACTTCTTTTTGAGCATTGTCAGCCGGTTCTGATGCATCACTTTTCACCTTGGCACTCGGAACATTATTACTTTCCGCTCGACGCTTGCTTTCCATCTCTCGAACAACCTTTCGGAAATCCTGGGAGTAACTTAGGTTACACATAATAAGCAGTAAAATTGTAAATATTATTCTCATCTATTTCCTGTTCCAAACATAAATGTATGTGTTGTTGTGCTCTGTTTAGGTTTTCCATAACCTGATAATTTAATAAAAAAGTGTTTTTTTATAACTAATGTTGTTTTTAAACTTTTATTTAAATACAAACATTGGTATCATAGTCTATTCTTAACGTTTTAACAAGAAAATAGATTTAAAAGTCGAGGAAAAGATGAATTCAAAAAAAAGAGCTGAAAAGTTTTTAGAAGATAATAATTTTAATACAACAATGGATGTTGATGCAATTCTTGAAAACTTTTTTAGAGAGATGGATGCAGGTTTGGCTGGAGCAGATAGTTCTTTGCAGATGATTCCGTCATATCTGGACATTGAGAAGAAAGTTCCTGTTGACAAACCGGTGATTGTTTTAGATGCCGGCGGAACAAATTTTAGAATTTGTTTGGTTTCTTTTGATGAAAATGGAAAGCCATCAATTTCAAATTTTCAGAAACGCCAAATGCCAGGAATTGAAAAAGAGATTTCCAAAAAAGAATTTTTCAATACAGTCTCAGAAATTTTAAAACCATATTTAAGTAAAGCAGATAGCATTGGTTTCTGTTTTTCTTATGCAACAGAAATTATGCCAAATGGTGATGGAAAACTCCTTAAGTGGTCAAAAGAAGTGAAGATTCCTGAATTGGTAGGAGAGTATATCGGTTCCGGTATTATTAAAGCTTTGGGTAAATCTGGAAAAGATCATAACATTGTTCTTTTAAACGATACTATAGCAACATTACTTTCAGGTAAAATGATCGGCTTCTCAAGTCACTATTCAAGCTATATTGGTTTTATTCTTGGAACAGGAACAAATACTGCATACGTGGATACAAACGCAAATATCGGCAAGGTGACTGATTTGTCAGCGGGGGCACAGGCAATTAATGTTGAGTCCGGGTGTTTTTCAAAAGCTCCTAACTCAAAGTTTGATGAGTTACTTGCTTCAAAAACAGAAAGTCCTGAAGAATATAAGTTTGAAAAAATGATTTCTGGTGCCTATATGGGCTCTGTTGGGCTTGAAATTCTTCAGAAAGCATCAAAAGAGGGCTTGTTGTCTAAAAATGCTGCAAAAGAAGTCCTAAACTGGAAGTTCTTATCAACAAAGGAACTTGATGACTTTGTCGGCGGTCCATCTGCTGAGGGTATTTTTAATAGACCTATATTCACAGATGTTGATAAAGAATTGATTTGTCATTTTGGTTCAGCCATAACAAAGCGTTCTGCAATCTTAACAGCAATCAATATCAGTGCTGCTGCAATAAAGTGTGGTGAAGGGAAAGGTCCTCTAAATCCTATATGCATAAACATTGATGGTTCAACTTTTTATAAAACAAATCACTTGGAATCCATTGCAGAAGAGTATCTTCGTAAAATTCTTGATGGTAGAGGAATCTACTATAAGATAACAAAGATTGATGACTCACCTATTATTGGTGCTGCAATTGCAGGTCTTACCCATTTTGAATAAATATGAAATTTTTAGAACGTAGAATTCATAGTTTTAAGTATGCTTTTAAAGGTATTGCTCAAGTTGTAAAGACTCAGGCGAACATGCGAATTCATTTGCTTGCATCAATTGTTGTTCTTGCATTTGCCTCCTATCTTAGAATATCTGCAAATCAATGGTGTATATTGATTTTAACCATCTCAGTGGTGCTTGCATCTGAAATGTTTAATACTGCCGTTGAGTCGCTCTGTGATGCTGTAACAACGGAACAAAACAGACATATTGAAGAAGCAAAAGATATTGCAGCCGCAGCAGTTCTTGTTACAGCTATTGCATCAGTTATCATTGGTCTTCTCATTTTTATACCATATATATAGGGCGGCAGAGCGGCCTGTCTGCGTGCGAGCATCGCACAGGCAGGCAACCAAAAGAATTCTCGCACAGAGGCACAGAGAACGCAGAGAAGAAAATACGAAGATATTTAACCACGAATCTAACGAATCTACACGAATCTTTTTTGTTGTGTCTCCCGCCGGCACTTTTTATTTTTTAAAAAAAGTAACAGCGGGATCCAAAACAAGGTTGCCATTTCTTTAATCTCAAATCGGTAGAAGATTATTATAAAAAAATGGGGATGAAGAGAAAGATATCTCGCAAGGCACTAAGAGCACAAAGAATATAGAATAATTATATTTTCAAGCCCTGAATGGGCGTAATAAAACAGCTCAGGGCAACGCCCTGGGTTAATAAGAATCAAAGAACTACCTGCTCACGGCTGTGAATGTCGTAATGTAATGAAGACAAAAATAATATGACGAAAAAAGATATTTTACCTGGTTCAATGCGAGAAACAGTAAACATGGCATTACCAATGATTGTTTCAAGTGCGTGTGATACTTTGATGATTTTTATTGATAGATTATTTCTGGCAAAAGTGAGTACTCACAATATGAATGCCTCTATGCTTGGAGGTCTTACAATATTTTTACTTACTACTTTCTTTGTTGGACTTATTAATTATTCAACAGCTCTTGTGGCTCAATATTTTGGCTCAGAACAGAAAGCAAAATGCTCGATTGCAACTTTTCAGGCATTGATAATTGCTCTGATTGCCACACCGATAATAATATTATTGAAACCCTTAGTTTTTGCTATTTTTGACAACTCAAATCTTGTTGTCGAGCAGCTAGTACTGCAGAAACAATATGCAGGCATCTTGAATACTTTTGTAATCTTTGGACTCATTCGAACCGTTTTAGCATGTTTCTTTTCCGGAACCGGACGAACAAAAATTGTAATGCTTTCTGCATTAACGGCAATGGTTGTTAATGTCGGCATGAACTATCTTCTTATTTTCGGCAAGTATGGGTTTCCAGCAATGGGAATCAGAGGCGCTGCATATGGAACTGTTATCGGCACAGCTGTTGCTGTTATAGTCCTTTTAATAGTCTATCTCTCTAAGCAGAATGAAAAAGAGTACAATGTGAAAAAGTCCTTTCACATTAATAAATTAATAATGTTTAAGCTTTTGCGTTATGGATATCCGGCCGGATTGGAATTTCTGCTGAATTTTGCTGCATTTAACTTCATGATTTTGCTTTTTCATTCAGATGGCCCTCTTACGGCAACCGCAATAACAGTTACATTTAACTGGGATCTTGTTTCATTTGTTCCTTTAATAGGTTTAGAAATTGCAGTTACAAGCTTAGTTGGTCGATATATGGGAGCGGAGCGAGCTGACTATGCACATAGGGCAACAATGTCTGCATTAAAACTTGGCTGGATGTACTCATTTATAATATTCATACTATTTATCACAATGTCAGGAACTCTGGTTGAGGTATTCAGACCATCAGGTGATGTGGAACTTTTCCTTGCAGCTAAACCAATTGCAGCAAGAATGATAAAGTTTGCGGCAATATATGTTATGACAGAGTCTGTAATTCTAACATTTGCAGGAGCATTACGTGGTGCAGGAGATACTTTCTGGACAATGATTATATCTGTAAGCATTCACTGGGTTCTGATTGTGGTGACATTTGTAATGTTGAAGGTTCTGCACTGTACAGCTATGCAGACCTGGTTTGCTGTAATCTGTGTCTTTTCCTTATTCGGAGTATCCTTCTTCTTAAGATATAGAACCGGCAAGTGGAAGCAGATAGAGGTCATTCAGCACTAAAAAATGCGAAAATGCGTAAATTCGAAAATGCAAAAATGGCAGGAATAGCTCAGCAGGTATTATAATAATTGAAAATTTAAAATTGTGGAACTGTGTTGAAACTATTGGGAGGGACGGCCGTCCACGGGGTCCGAAAAGGGCTGACAGCCCATAACATAATAGCCTAGGGCAACGCCCTAGGAAAAACAATAAAAAACAAAGTTTTCCTACCCACGGTAATGTCTTTTATTCATCATTGGACGTTCGATGTTCGATGTTGGACGTTCACAAATAAAGAGCTTGCTCCTTCCAGCCCACGGAGTGCAACTTAGAACGTACCACTTAACACGTAGTACATATTTTCTTACATCCACTTCTTTTTCTTGAAAAACCAAATCTGAACGGTTGCAATCATAAGCAGCAGTATGCAGAATATGGCAAAAGCCCATTTGCTATCTGTTCCTGGCATACCGCCGATATTTATTCCAAACAAGCCTGTTAAAAGTCCAAGAGGAAGAAAAACACCAGCTACTATAGCGAGAACATACATTGTTTTGTTCATCTGTTCCGCCAGTCTATTATTCAACTCTTCCTGAGTTACCGTAGCCCGGTCACGCACAGAATCAAGATCTTCAATATATCGCGTAGTCCGGTCGGCTGTTTCTCTGATGCGCATGCGTTCTATTTCGTTTAACCAGTCTACCTTCTCATTGTATAGATGAGCAATAACATCACGCTGCGGAGAAACGTATCTACGCATAGCAATTGCTGTCCTGCGAATGTCCGATATCTTTCTGCGTAATTCATAATTCTGTTCGGAAAGTACTTCATCTTCCAAGGCATCAACAGAGTCGTCTATATCAGCAATAACACTTCCCATACGTACCACCAGTCTATCTGACAAATCTTCCAGAAAAGCACCTGAACCTGTAGGACCACTTCCATTCTCAACAGCTTCACGCAGCTCAGTAATAGCCATGACATTACGGCGATAAAGAGTTACAATTAAATTAGAATCAATCCAAAGTCTAACAGAAACCATATCTTCAGGGTCTGATTCAGGATTAAGATTAACTCCTCTTAATATGACTAGCATTCCACTCTTGTGCACAAGGCTTCTAGGACGAGTCTCCTCTGTAACCAAAGACTCTACAATGATTGGATCCAGCCCGCTCTCATTGTATAGCCAATTTTTGGCTTTATCAACTGTATAGTCCAAATGAAGCCATAAGGTACCATGATCCGATGACCAATTTTTGACATCATCAAAACTAAATTTCTTGCCACCTCCAGCACCATCAAGTAAAAAGCCAAAAACCAGTCCACTGTCTTCTTTCATAACAATCCTCTATTGTACAAGTTTTATTACAACATCACCTATCTAAAAAAAGTATGACATACAAAATATAGGAAAGATTGTAGCATTAATACTGCTATTGTCAAGAAACTTCATTTCCTTGCCCACGGCTCCTTGTTTTTCTGGTTAATCTTAGTTTTCAGGCGTTCAACGCCCGCCGCTACAGATGCCAATTTGAACAACAACACTAAAACTGCAGATTCATGCTGTAGCGACGGGCGTTGAACGTCGAAAATATTTTTTTTATGTTTATCACCCAACGGGTGATAAAAACATAATTTAAATCCTAATTTTATTGATTAAAATGCACATTTATGTCCTCAACCAGAAATCTAAGTATGGCTTGTCTTTTTTAATCTATTCTCTTGATGTAATGATAATGTTATTTTGCTTCTCCTTTTGATCTTAACCCCGACGGGGCAAGCCCACCGGAGGTTGCTGGCATTTTCTCTCCCTCGGGCTTGTCCGGTCGGTAAGGAGATTCACTCTGTGAGCGATTATCAGTCGCCGTCCAGGATTTCAGCCTTAGTTTATTTTAAACTTCAGCAACAACACGGCATGGAAGGCCGGACATATCAGAAAATTTAATTGGAAATGTATGGGCTTGAAAAGTAGTATTCTGTTTGTTGCCCAACAGCTCTTTTAGATTGCATAGATTTTCAACAATAAACACCCCTCGATCTGCACAGTATTGATCTTTTGGTGTATGTTCTTTACCTCTTCTGATGCCTGCAAAGTCAACACCTATGATAGATACATTCCGTTCCAGAAGTTTATCTATTAACTCATTTGATAATTGTGGATGATTTTCAAAGTACTCTGCGGAGGCATATTCGATTTTGTCAATGAATCCGCTGTGAAATGCAACAAACATGTTATCTTTGACAAGGGAGATATCAATGTCATCTATGTCAATATCTCTATCTTTGACGTTTGATACGTCAAAAACGATTCCATCTCTTTTTATATAAGATAGGGGAAACTCCTTGTTCATAACATCAAAATGTGTTCCTAGGTGACCAAATGAGACCATCTTTTCTTTTTCAAATGCACCCATGTGTTCAAGTACTGAAATTGTAATTGTTAAATCAATAAGCATATTATTCCTTGTTTTAAAATTAATTTGTAAAGTTGTATCTTCAATATAATCAATTCAATATGAAAATGCAAGCATTTCTTATAAAGTTCTAAGGTCTAAGTTAGGGCTTACTGTTTAATGTGAGATTGCGTAAGATATTGCTTTAAAGGTTCTTTCTCAAAATGAGTGGGTAATTTATATTTGTTCGACCCCTTCCATGCTTCGCTTTTCAAGCTACGCAGGACGCAGTCAGGGTCGTATTGTGTTATTATAACTAACCCCGCATTGCATACGTGGCTAATAAAATTAGACTACTTCCA
>Ga0209414_1001115_pt1 | contig 12845 bp, 13 predicted proteins | sample LakVidmifraction_4_FD_181154 | JGI IMG/M metagenome (GOLD analysis project Ga0209414, IMG submission 181154) | Hypersaline microbial communities from Lake Vida, Antarctica - Brine Hole Two &gt;0.2 micron (SPAdes) (version 2) | ecosystem: Environmental > Aquatic > Non-marine Saline and Alkaline >... | reverse complement strand
CGGATGAAGCTGACTTCGTCTTCAAACACTTTACGTTGAAGAAAGTCGAACAGCATCTATTGCCACTGCTGAACCAGGATATTGTCCTTTGCACCGATGGCCATCTGACCTTTGAAGCCTTTACCGGCAAGCATCACTTCGAACATAAAGTACTCAACGCCAGTGCAGGCGAGAGGGTCAAAGAGAAAGCCTTTCACATCCAAGGCGTGAACAATTACCATCAGCGTCTCAAAGGCTGGCTCCGGCGTTTCAACGGTGTCGCAACCAACTATCTGCCCCATTATCTCGGCTGGTTTCGGTGGTTTGATCAGCAGACCTCAGAAATATCACAACCGTTTGATTTTATGAGCGATTTCATTTGTTCTGAAGCTAATCAACATTTAATGCGAACATAGCCCGTATGATTGTTGTTGTGGAACTTCATTATACGAGCCTGCTATTACCTTTCAAAGGCTTACGAGCAATTGTCAACAGCCCCTAACAATATGCGTTAATTTTTAACAAATTATGCTTTAATCAAGTCCTAGTCTAAACTAATTGAGTACCAACAAAGGGTTTGCTTTTTGAATCTTTTGTTTAACAACAACAATGTGAGGTCTGCATGATTCCATCGGTTTTTGAATACCATAAAGCGACAAGCATCGCTGATGCCATCTCGAAACTGCAAGACAATGAGGACGCTAAACTACTCGCCGGTGGGCACAGCTTACTTCCCATGATGAAGTTACGTTTTTCTGAAGCACCCTATCTAATTGATATCAAAGGCATAGAAGATCTTAAAGGTATCCGTATCGACGGTGATACCATTACTATCGGTGCAATGACCACCGAAAATGAATTGATTAGATCGGACATCTTAAAACAACATTGTCCACTTTTGGTTGAGGCTGCCAAGCTTGTAGCCGATCCTCAAGTGCGAAACAAAGGCACTATTGGTGGCGATGTGGCGCATGGCGACCCTGGGAATGACCATCCAGCGGTGATGCTCGCATTGGACGCCCAACTGGTTATTCGTGGTCCAGATGGCGAGCGCAGCATACCTGCGAATGGTTTTTTCTTAGGAACTTACTGGACTGCCCTTGAAGAGCACGAAATTTTAGTCGCGATAAAAGTACCCGCATTAAAACCAGGCACTGGTCATGGTTACAATAAATTAAAACGCAAAACCGGTGACTACGCAGTAGCTGGTTCGCCTGTTTTTTTAGAAATGGACGGTGATGTTGTGCGTGATATTCGCATAGGGTTGACCAACGTCGCGCCTATGGCAATTCGTGCCGAGTCCGCTGAAGATTTAATTCGCGGCAAGCGAATAGACGAGGCTTTATTAAAGGCCGTTGAGAAAGCGATTATTGAAGTTTGTGAACCTGCCGTTGATTTGCGTGGCGACGAAGAATACAAATCTCATATGGCGGCTATCATGGCTCGTCGTTCTATTATTCAAGCTATTGAAAACGCAAAGGGGTAAGCATGGCTAAGCAAGCAGTTTCATTTACACTTAACGGCAAGATCGTTGACGTACTCGTTGAGCCACGTGAACTTTTAATTCATACACTGCGAGAAAATTTAAATCATACAGGCGCGCACATTGGTTGCGAGACATCGCACTGCGGGGTATGTACGGTAGATATTGATGGAGAGTCGATTAAATCTTGTACCCTGTTGACGGTACAAGCTGCTGGCTCTGACGTGAAAAGCGTTGAAGGCATGGCCAGCGCCGATGGTCTGCATGTTATCCAGCAAGCCTTTGTTGATGAGCATGGTTTGCAGTGCGGTTTTTGTACGCCTGGGATGTTAATGCGTGCCTACCGGTTTTTGCAAGAGAATCCAAACCCTAACGATGATGAAATTCGTTGGGGTATGTCTGGTAACTTATGTCGATGTACGGGATATCAGAACATTATCAATGCGGTAAAAACAGCCGCTAAAAACCTACAGCAAGCGTGAGGTACTGAGTAATGGATACAGTAGCAGATAAGCAAAAACGCGAAGATGCATTAAACGGTGTTGGTTGTTCGCGCAAGCGCAAGGAAGATGCTCGTTTTATTCAGGGTAAAGGCAATTATACTGACGATATTAAAATGCCCGGCATGCTGTTTGCCGATATGGTCAGAAGTCCCTATGCGCATGCTCGCATTATCAGCATCAATAAAGAAAAAGCATTAGCGCTGCCTGGCGTTCACGCTGTTATAACAGCAGCAGATTTAAAGCCTCTTAATCTTCACTGGATGCCGACTTTAGCAGGTGATGTACAAGCGGTTTTAGCCGATGAAAAAGTTCATTTTCAATATCAAGAAGTCGCTTTAGTGGTGGCCGATAACCGCTACATTGCCGCCGATGCTATCGATTTAGTTGAAGTTGAATATGAAGAATTGCCAGTGTTAGTTAATCCACACAAGGCAATGCTGGATGACGCTCCCATTTTACGCGAAGATCTTGTCGGTAAGATGGACGGTGCGCACAGCAAACGTAAACACAACAACCATATCTTTAATTGGCAAGCCGGTGAGAAAGAAGCAACAGATAGGGTGTTTGATTCAGCAGAAGTGACCGTATCTCAAGATATGGTTTATCATCGTGTACATCCATGCCCACTCGAGACCTGTGGCTGCGTTGCCTCGATGGACAAAATAAACGGAAAACTCACGGTTTATTTAACATCACAAGCTCCGCACGTCGTTCGTACTGTGGTTTCTACGCTTTCTGGCCTTCCTGAAAGCAGCGTGCGCATCGTTTCGCCCGACATTGGCGGCGGCTTTGGTAACAAGGTTGGCATCTATCCAGGCTATGTAGCCTCTATTGTGGCTTCTATCGTGCTGGGTGTTCCGGTTAAATGGGTCGAAGATCGTATGGAAAATATTTCGACTACCGCGTTTGCTCGGGACTACCACATGCGAGGAGAACTTGCGGCCGACAGTAACGGTATTATTAAGGCTCTGCGGGTAAATGTGTTAGCAGACCATGGCGCATTTGATTCGTGTGCAGACCCATCGAAGTTCCCAGCAGGATTTATGCATATATGCACGGGTTCTTACGATATTCCCGTCGCGCATTTGAATGTAGACGGGGTTTATACAAACAAGGCCCCAGGTGGCGTTTCATACCGTTGCTCGTTTCGCGTGACCGAGGCGGTTTATGTTATTGAACGCACCATAGATGTGCTGGCCCAGAAGCTAGGCATTGATAAAGCAGAAATTCGTCGACGTAACTTTGTTAAAAAAGAGCAATTTCCGTATAAAACTAGCTTAGGCTTTGAGTTGGATTCGGGAGACTATCATACAGCGCTTGAAAAAGTGCTCGATGCCGTTGATTATAAAGGCTTGCGACGAGAACAAGAAGAGAAACGAGCGAAAGGCGAGTTGATGGGTATTGGCCTAGTAACCTTTACTGAAGTTGTTGGTGCTGGACCCTCTAAGTCTTGTGATATTCTTGGTGTCGGAATGTTCGACAGCGCTGAAATTAGGGTTCATCCTACCGGTTCAGTCATGGCCCGCATGGGGACTATGACCCAAGGGCAAGGTCACCAAACAACCTACGCACAAATTATCGCCTCTGAGCTAGGTATTAACTCTGATCTCATATCCATTGAAGAAGGAGATACCGACACTGCCCCTTATGGATTGGGAACGTATGGTTCTCGCTCTACTCCTGTAGGCGGCGCCGCAACTGCTGTCGCAGCCCGTAAAATCAAAGCTAAAGCAAAGAAAATAGCGGCGCATTTACTGGAAGTAAGTGAAGACGACCTCGAGTGGGAAACGGATCGATTTAAAGTAAAAGGTGTCCCTGGTCAAGAAAAGATCATGAAAGACATCGCATGGGCGGCATATAATAATGTACCTGAGGGGATGGAGCCTGGTCTAGAAGCGGTTGATTACTACGATCCACCCAACTTTACCTTTCCCTTTGGCGCTTACCTCTGTGTGGTCGACATCGACAAAGACACAGGCGTAACTGACATAAGACGATTCTATGCTTTAGACGATTGTGGTACACGTATTAACCCGATGATTATTGATGGCCAAATCCATGGTGGTCTTACTGAAGGTTATGCGGTCGCAATGGGACAAGAAATGCCCTACGATGAAGAAGGTAACTTACTGGGGAATACCCTGATGGATTACTTTTTACCGACCTTTGTTGAAACACCTAAATGGGAAACTGATTATACCGTGACACCCTCACCGCACCATCCAATAGGTGCAAAAGGGGTTGCTGAGTCTCCCCATGTTGGCAGTATCCCAACCTTCACCTCAGCTGTTGTTGACGCTTTTGCACACTTAGACGTCACTCATATGGATATGCCTCACAACGCGTTTCGCGTTTGGAAACAGGTTAAAGCACTTGGGCTATTAGATAACTAACGAATTAGTTAACTCAGCTAAAACCAGTAATGATCGCTATCATGACTGGTTTGTTTTTATATTTTTGTCTCATTCTTATTGGAATTGCTAACAATGAAAGTCGATTTAAACAAAAAATTTAAAATCCCCAGCACTGGCGCTCAAGCTTGGACCTTCTTGCAGAACATACGAGGCGTTGCCAGCTGCATGCCCGGTGCTGAAATTACTGAAGACTTAGGCGATGGAAATTACAAAGGTAAAGTAAAAGCCAAGATTGGACCTGCAACTATGGACTTTAATGGTGATATTGTTATCGAAAGTATTGATATCGAAAAACGTGAACTGAATATTATTGGTAAAGGGAAGGATAGTAAAGGTTCCTCATCTGCCACCATGAATTTAAGAGCTTGGGTAGAAGATGCTGACAATGGTCAAAGCATTCTTAACGGTGTTGCAACAGTCACCGTAAATGGGAAAGTGGCTAGCGTAGGTGGGCGAATGATGACGCAAGTTGCCGATCAGATGCTGAATCAATTCGGAAAAAACTTTTCTAACAATGTCGCGAGTATGGGAGAAGGCGAAGAAGCGCAAACCGCTCGGGAACAAGTTGCTGAGCAGCCAGCTGAATTAAACGGTCTCTCATTCGCTTGGTCTGTTTTTGTTGGCTGGTTCAAAAGCCTTTTTAGTTCAAAAAAAAAATGATTAGATACTGATGACTAAGGTTAACCGCATCGCTGACTTTCAAGGCAAGCTCGCAGAGCTTGGCTACATAGCCGAGCGTAACTTGTCTGCAAGTCTTTTATTATTTTCAGATATGAAGCGTCCTTTACTACTTGAAGGGGATGCAGGTGTCGGTAAAACTGAGATAGCACGCGTGATGTCTCAGCTTCACGACTGCCCTCTCATTCGCTTGCAGTGCTATGAAGGCCTTGATGTTAACTCAGCGGTTTATGAGTGGAATTATCAACATCAGCTTCTCTCAATTAAAATGCTCGAAAAACAGCAAAAGGCCGACCAAATGGCGTCTATGGAGAGTGAGCTTTTTAGTCAAAAATATTTACTACAGCGGCCTCTACTAGCCGCCATTATGCAAGACAAGTCACCGGTTTTATTGATTGATGAAATCGATAGAGCAGACGAAGAATTCGAAGCTTACTTATTAGAGCTACTCTCAGAATTTCAAGTTACCATCCCAGAGATTGGAACTATAAAGGCGAAATCAAGACCGTTTGTTGTATTGACCTCTAATGGCACAAGAGAGTTAAGCGATGCACTAAGGCGCAGGTGCTTTTATCATTATGTCGACTACCCAAGTTTTGATAAAGAGCTGCAAATTGTGAATAAGCGCGTACCTGAAGTCGGTCCTCAACTTGCTAGACAAATTGTCGCATTTATTCAAGATTTACGTAAGGTAGATTTGCAAAAAGCACCTGGTGTTGCAGAAACACTCGATTGGGCTGCAGCACTTTTAAATCTGGGCATCACTAGCTTAGACCAAGATATGGAAGTCATTCAAGATAGCTTAGTTTGTCTATTAAAAACGCGAGAGGATTCAACACGATTAGAAACCTTTGAAATTGAGCGACTGATCGCTCGTGCAGTCTAAGGAAGACTTTGCCAATGACTCAGCTTACCCCCGCTTCTTGTGACGAATTTTCTGATCATTTGATCAGCCGGATAGTGGGGTTCATAAGACATGCGCGTAACAATAATTTTCGTGTCGGTGTTGCTGAACAAATCGATGCTCTCAAGGTTGCTGAGTATTGCTATATAAGCGACAAATACGTCTTCAAACTAGGCTTAAAGGCGCTCATCTGTTCAGGCTATGATGACTGGAAAAAATTTGATGAAATGTTTGATGCTTATTGGATGTCATCTAATACCAAACAATTCGTTCAAGCAAATCAGTCCCCTGCTGCAAAGAAGAAATCACCCGAACAACAAAAGCAACCTGCCGATGAAAACAAAAATCAAACGCCTAAACCATCGTCAGCCGATACAGCCGCTCAACAAGACGCAGACGATATTCCTCAAGCCAGCGGTAGCAAAGAGGGTGCAAGTTCGAGGTCAAATCTTGCCAAGGAAGATTTCCAATCAATAAAAGATCCCGATGAAATGCGCAAAATGGAGCGTTTGATAGAGCGTTTGGCGAAACAAATGAAAAAGCGCATTTCCAGACGTTATCAATATCAGGCAAACAAAGGAAAAATTGACCTTCGCAAAACCTTACGTAAAAGCTTATCCTACGGCGGTACGCCCCTTGAACTCTGCAGAAAACGTCTCAAACCACAAACGCCGAAACTCATTATTATTGTAGATGTGAGTCGCTCAATGGCCATGTATAGCTTTTTGTTTTTACGCTTTGCAAGAGGACTTATCAGTGTATTTAAAGATGTTCAAGCCTATGCTTATAACACTCAGCTTTTGGCAATTACCGACGCATTAAAACAAACTGATTTAATGCGAGTTAGAAATAGCCTTGCGATGATGGCAGAAGGTTGGTCCGGTGGCACGAAAATTGGCGAAAGCCTGCATAAGTTTAATCAACAGTATGGACAGAGTGTTAACAAGCGTTCTTTAGTGATTATTGTGAGTGATGGGCTTGACGCTGGTTCAAGCGATGAGTTAACCAGCGAGATGCAAAAACTGAAGCGACGCTGCAAAAAAATTGTATGGTTGAATCCTTTATTAGGCAATGAGGGATATGAACCGGTTGCTGCGGGTATGGCTGCCGCCCTACCTTTTATTGATTTATTTGCTCCAGCTAACAACCTAGAATCACTGGCTGCACTTGAAGGTGCATTGACTAAAACTTGGTAGGCCGCGAAGGAAAAATACGATGATTAATCCCGTTAAACTGGAATTGAAAGCTCAAGAGCTAATCCGCCAAGGGAAACATTTTGCTTTGGCGACGGTAGTTCGCTGCGAATCACCAACATCAGCCAAACCTGGAGCAAAAGCTCTGGTAACTTTTGATGGGGACATCTTTGGCTGGATAGGAGGAGGTTGTGCCCAGCCTGCCGTAATTAAAATCGCAAAAGACAGCATTAAAACAGGACAAGCACAGCTTATTAGAGTGACGCCAAAGGGTCAAAGCGCAGTTGATAACAGCATCGTCAATTTTGATATGGCGTGCCACTCTGGCGGAATCCTGGATATATTTATAGAGCCCATTACTGTGAAACCACTATTGTTAATTATAGGGGGCTCGCCGGTTGCCCAAGTTTTATCGAAAATAGCATCAATGAGTGGTTTTGAGGTTGTAGTAGCGGCAGAAGGCGTCTCTAAAGAGCTTTTCTGCGGTGAAGTGAGCATGCTCGACAGCCTTGAAATATCAGGTGATCATTTTAATCGAATGCCATATGTAGTTGTATCGACCCAAGGAAAACGTGACGAAGCGGGTCTTAATGCCGCTTTGAAAATTGCGTCTCCTTATACTGCACTCATTGCCAGTCCAAAAAAGGCCAAAAAGCTATTAGAGAAGGCGGGTGAGATGAATGCGTCTCAAGAAATAATCGACAGTGTTCGAAATCCAGCAGGCCTTGAGATTGGAGCTACAACGCCAGAGGAAATTGCCGTAGCACTAATAGCGGAGCTTATACAGTTCAAAAATAGCAGCCGTGAGGTAATGTATGAGCCTCCTAGCATCAAAAACAAGAGCGATAGTGGGAGCGATAACGGCAGTGATAACACCGATGCAAAAACTGTCGATTTGCCCGTTGAATCAAGCGGCTGCTGCTCAAAAAGTGACTGATATAATGCCCGTGAAACGATTATCTTGTGTATTACTGGCAGCAGGGCTTAGCGCTAGAATGGGAGCGGAAAATAAGCTATTAATAACAATCGAAGGGCAATCTCTGGTGCGCAGAACGGCCGAGCTACTGGTCAACTACGGACTAGATGAAATCGTGGTAGTGCTTGGTCATGAGGCCAGCTTAGTGTCAAATGAGTTGCTTGGCTTGCCTCTTACTTTAGTTGAAAACCATCATTACCAAGACGGTCAAATGACCTCGGTGTATGCTGGAATAAAAGCATTAAGTAAAAAAACCGACGGCATCATTATTTACTTGTCTGATTTAGTATTGCTTGAAAAAGTAGATTTACGCGCAATGCATTTAGCATTTGATGAATGTAAAACATCGATATTGGTTCCGCAATATTTAGGTGAAAGGGGCAATCCGATTATCTTAGCTTACTCTCAACGTCAAGCGATCCTTAATGGAGAGAAAAACCTTGGCTGCCGCAAGCTTATACAAAAACAACCTCAAGAAATTACCGTGTTTGAAGCAGATAACGATCACGTTACCTTCGATTTAGACACACCCGAAGCACTTGAGAGTCTTTGGCAAAGATTACAGCGTAAAGAGCACCACAAACATAATAATACTCAACAAGCAGATAACGGTGTCGAATAACCATATTACTTATCCAAATATGACCTAAAGAGAAATAGTGATGACGCGCAGTATTTTCGACATCATAAATGAGCTACAGCAAAAGCAGGAGCCATTTGCTATCGCCACCGTGGTAGACACTTACGGTTCGGTTTCAGCAAAAACATCTTCAAAAGCCGTTATCGATGCTGCCGGTAGAGTCATCACCGGCTGGATTGGAGGTGGCTGCGCCGAATCAAGCACTTGTGAAATGGCTATGCAGTGTATTGAGACCAATCAAACGGCGATGATGGAAATTGACTTAGATGATGAAATGCTGGGTGCCGGAATGCCTTGTGGAGGTGGGATGAAAGTTTATGTAGAGCCAGTGTTACCTCAGCCTGCTATATGGATTATGGGGCATGGCAAAGTAGCTGAAGTAATTTGCGCTATGGGCGACATGCTGAACTATCGCATGATTGTCAATGATCAGGGTGCCACGCGGGATAAATTTTCTGCTGCCAAAAAAATCATTACCGATGACCTAGACTTTAGTCAGTTAACACCCAAGCAAAACGATTATGTAATTATCGCAACTCAACATAAGGGCGATCATGAGTCGATAAAGCAAGCACTGAGTTGCGATGCTGGCTATATAGCGCTAATAGCCAGCCGGCAACGGGCAAGACTGGTATTAGACTACTTGCGCGAAGAAAACCTTAGCGAAGATGAAATTAGTCGGGTCGTTGCTCCTTCAGGTTTAGACTTAGGCCCTCAAACACCAGAGGAAATTGCACTTTGTATTTTGAGTGAAATTACAATGCTACGTCGCAGCGGCACTGGCATAAGAAACCGTGATAAATTACTTGCACAAGAAACGAGTGAAGACCTGGCAACGATACCCAAATGGAAAACATAGAATGTAGATTAATAAAAGGTGACGACTATGCCTTCTTCTAATATGCAGAGTACTAGCAAGGGCCGAATTAATCCCGAAGGTGTTAAGGCGCTGTTTCCAATATTCCACAATAATGAATTAACTCGAAACTTGAGTTATTTAGATAACGCTGCTACCTCGCAAAAGCCATCGTCTGTCATGCAGGCCATGGATGACGCTATGCGACTGTTTCACAGCCCGGTCAACCGCGGCTTTTACCCTCTGGCTGAGCAAACCACTAGTCGCTATGAACAATCACGAGAGCGACTCAAAACCTTCATAGGCGCGCAAAACAAGGCGTCGATAATTTTCACAGCCTCAGCAACCGACAGCATCAATTTGGTTGCACAGGGCTTTTTACTACCGCGATTGAAAGCAGGGCAAAGTGTCTGGATAACGCGAATGGAGCATCATGCGAACTATTTACCTTGGCAAGATGTTTGTGAAAAGTCGGGAGCCACTATGCGCATAATTGAACTAAACAGCATTGGGGAATTAGATCTTGAGCGACACCCCGAGATATTTTCTGACGCTACCGCCATGCTTGCATTGACCCAAATATCCAATGTTCTGGGGATTACCAATGATGTACAAGCCATCTGCGCGCAAGCCAAGCAAAAGAATATCCCTGTTTTGATTGATGCCGCCCAAGCAGTGGTAAGCAATACTCTCAATGTTCGTGAGCTCGATTGCGACTTTTTGGTATTCTCGGCGCATAAGATGTTTGGGCCAAATGGTATTGGCCTTCTATACATTGCCCCAGAAAGAATCAATCAGGTGCAGCCAGTAAGACTCGGGGGTGGCATGGTCGACTTCGCCGCCGACAGTCTCGCTGATACCATTTGGAGTGAAGTGCCGCATCGTTTTGAAGCGGGCTCGCCTAATTTTGTCGGGGCCATTGGCTTTGCCGCTGCCTGCGACTTTGTTGAGTCATTGGGCCAAGGCAATATTAAGGCGCATATTAAAGAGCTGGCGACCATGCTACATCAAGAGCTATCCCGATACCCAAACCTGCATTTGGTCTCGCCCGCCAAGCATTTATCTTCAGGCATAGTGAGCTTTTATCATAATGACATTCATGCGCATGACCTAGCTCAAATTATGGGAGACTCTAACGTGGCTGTTCGGGCTGGTCACCACTGTGCTCAGCCATTATTGAGGCACCTCGACGTTAGCTCAACATTACGTATCAGTATTTCTGTATATAATAATAAGGACGATATTAAAGCTGCGTTAAATGCACTGGCGTATGCGCAGAAGGTATTTTCCTAATGTCAGGCTCCCAGCTTTACAAAGCCATGCTGCTTGACCATTTTAAGAAGCCTCGTAACAAAGCGGTAGGTGAGTTAACGACCATGCAGATCGTTAAAAGAGGATCTAATCCAAGCTGCGGTGATGATATCGAAATCGGATTTAGCCTAAAAGATAATATCATCGAATCGATTCAATTTAGAGGCCGAGGTTGTTCCATTTGTATCGCATCAGCCTCAATGATGACTGAAACGGTCAAAGGACAGTCTACGGAGCATGTGAAAAAAATTGCCTTTGATATGCAGCAGTGGATAGAAGGAGAGGACATTGATATACAGGAGATGCTCAAACCTCTTGAAGCGGTGCGTCATCATCCTGCCCGAAAAAAATGCGTAATGCTGTCGTGGAACGCCCTTACTGAAGGCATGGAGCAATACAATGCCTGATGCTCGCTGTTGCCAAGCAGTAAGTTACCAATGCGCTCACTGTAAGCAGATAAGTTCAGGTGAGCCCACTGAAACCGCCTTCATTGAGGGGCATGATCTGCCAATGTGCTGTCTTGGCTGCGTTTGTGCGGCCGAATTGCTGCTTAGTTTACGACGGTACAGGATTACAGCTGATAAAACCTCAGAGCACTAGTGTATATTTAGAGCTTATTAGTAAAGCTATGGTCAAACAACCCATCGCCTTGGTCGCCATGAACCTGCATATTAAACGATACAATAATGCGATCTTTTTTACCGATATAGGGCATTGCCATATGTTTGAGGTGCGATGGGAAAATACACAAAACGCCTTCTTCAGGAGGCGAGTCAAAACTATTATCTTGTAGGTATAGATTACCTGAATCCATATAGCCGCCGCCAATCACATCCATATGGTGACCATAAAATCGCGTTATACCATTAAATTGACCTAACTCTTTATTAGCGACACGCGTATTTTCATTATCAACCTGCACATAATATACGCCAGACCAAGCACAATTACCGTGATTATGAGTCTCATGAAAACCATGACCATTTTGGATTTGAAACCAAGCCCCCACAACATTCATCTGTAACTTTGTTGAATGACTGTATTGCCAAAGCTTGGCGTTCACTTGTGTCGACATTTGAAATAGCTGATCAGAAATAAATTTAAATAAGGCATTTAGCTGTGGATGACTATACCGCATGAGTAAATCATCACTGCTGGAATAAACCGTGGCATTTAGCTTGTCATTGCTTTTTCGATGCTCAGTAAAGAGCTTTATCAGAGCTTTATTCACTTCAACGTGGTCAGCAAACGTAGTTCGTAAAAATGGCGTCGGCCACAATAAATGAAGGTCTGGGTGGTTTGAAGAGTCGGCCATATTGCTATAATTCTTCATTGCGTCTTGAATGCATAACAGGATACTCAGCCATGTTAGCAATGTCTAGTAGGGTGAACTTTCATGTTATTTCGGCGAAACGGCATCTGGCGCCAATAAAATGTTGGATCAAACGGCGGTCTTCCAATAGCTCTTACCACACCATCATCGTCAAATAGATTGTTAGTGCGTATTCTGGCCATTCCGATCACCCGTACTGGTTTTATCCGATCACCTAACCGGCCCACAGCGTTGCCTCGATATTAGCATTCCGAGTGATCGGAATCAGTAATTTCTGACAGCGTCTTTCGCATCGACTCACCCTTGAGTTTCAGCTTGTGGCTGTTATGCGGTAAACGATCCAGGGGCGCGTCGCCAATCATCTTGTACCAGTTGGCAATCGGTAGCTGACTGATAATCAGCGATTGTTGATGGTGGCAATGATTGCACTGGTAAAGAGCACGAGTCTTTAGAGTGCAATGACTTTTCCCCCCGCATTGAGGGCAGACATAGCCTTGAGGCCAGCGTAATTGAAACAGGGTGTTACGGCACTGCTCTTCGGTACCGTAATCCCTCATGAGTTCTATTAAGCTGTA
>Ga0209414_1001114_pt1 | contig 12863 bp, 8 predicted proteins | sample LakVidmifraction_4_FD_181154 | JGI IMG/M metagenome (GOLD analysis project Ga0209414, IMG submission 181154) | Hypersaline microbial communities from Lake Vida, Antarctica - Brine Hole Two &gt;0.2 micron (SPAdes) (version 2) | ecosystem: Environmental > Aquatic > Non-marine Saline and Alkaline >... | reverse complement strand
ACAATGCAGGACTTAACAACAGGTCGAATGGTTCCATTACCTCCAGTGTATGAAGCCGAAGAGGTTCAACGGGTATTGGGGCGCGATTTCAGTAATGAGCAGAAGGTTTACAAATCACTTTTGCGCAAAATTTGTGAGCAAGCCTCTGCGGACATATACAAGGAGTTTATGGCAACTGTGACCATTGATGTGCAGGCACCCCGATCCGAGCGTGACTTAGACATGGGATATACTGATTTGAGCATTGAAGGTGAGCCTCAGAAAATAGAATCAATTGGTGATGGTAAATATAAGGTCACTCTAAGGAAAGATAAGACTTACACTATTATTGCGGAAAACGATGACTTTATTGCTAAGGAAAAAGCGTCTTTTAAAGGTCCTCGAACACTAAGAATGAAACTTGATGCTCGATATGTTACACTTAAGCTCAAGTATCAGGTTAAGGGCGATTTTGATCCGGATGATGCCACTGTATCTCTAAAGTCTCTGGAAGATTCTGATGATGAAGACGAACTGGGTTATGGGGAAGGTTCCTTTGAAGAAATTGAGACAGGACAGTATTATGTTGTCGTAACTGCTGACGGTTTTGATACATTTAAAAAGAAAGTATCCTGGCGAAAAGGTGGTAAACAATTAGTAACAGTTAGACTTGAACCTGCTACTTCAGCAGAAGAAGATGATGCACTATAAAGTGACCCCACAACAAACAAAATAAAAAGACTTACTATTGCGTCTGATATGCTTTTCATATCAGTCGCTATTGTTTATACTCAACAGTCAACAGTAGGCTTGCAGAAAATATATTGATGGACTTCAATTGTCAAGGTGAACCTGTTTTGCAGACAGCATCTGGCTTAAACGCAATATAAATGCGTCATCAAAGATATCATATTTTTTACTATCATCCCCCTGCATATCTTTGAAAACAGCATACTTTGGAACTGTAGTTCCTGAAACTCCATCCGAAAACTCTAAAAACTGCTTTAGAAATGCTTGTTACACCTCAAACAAAAAAAATTCAAGAAAAATATGCACTTTTGTTTCCTATTCCGCACTTTTTTACTAAACATTACTCATTAGTTAATACAATAGATTAACAATCACCTCAAAAACAACATTTAAATATTAATGGCTCTGTCCGGTTTTTCGCCCCCTTCATAGGCATTTTATTTAATTATACTTGGGTTTGCCATAAGACTTTGACAAACGTTGTTTGTCTCCGAGCCGGAGCGACTCGGCTACAGCTATTATGCACAAACCAAGTGCTTTTATGCAAGGTTGCCAACTGTAGCCGCGTCCCGTGGGCGCGGAAATTTAAGTTTTATACCGGTGGCTGGGGCAGATTTAAAGAATTTAGGTTCCCCCACGCGTAGCGTGACGAAGGGGTAATCCTGCCCATCAAACATTATCTTTCTTGACGCATGACAACAAAACTGTAAACGGTAAATGGGAAACTATTGTGTTGCTTCGCAACCTATTTAATAAATACCTGCGGAGCTTTCCTCAACTTTCGCATTTTCGAATTTACGCATTTTCGCATTTGTCAAATCCTGCCCATCAAACATTATCTTTTTTGACGCATGACAACAAAACTGTAAACGGTAAATGGGAAACTATTGTGTTGCTTCGCAACCTATTTAATAAATACCTGCGGAGCTATTCCACACTTTTCCCTTTTAACTTTTCCCTTTTCAATTTCTTTTCACTTCCACCATTTGATCCAAAGTGCTCCTGCCCTGTTTAGGGGAGGTCACCTCGCGTGCGAGGTGGGAGGTTCTTTCTCCCGTTTTGCAAGACAATATTGATTTGCAAAATTGGGAGCGAGAACGTCCTCGTTCTCATAAACAGGTATCAACCGAAAAATCAAGGTCTAAACCCTTGATTTTACGGTTGAAAAAGAAAACACACACTTGCGTCAATAAAATCAGCAATGCAACGTAATATATGTGACCACTTGGGTGATATTCTTTGGCTTTTATTTTCAGCGGTCAACGCCCGCCGCTACAGCGAGGAAAGTGCAGATTAACGGTGGTTGCAGAATGTCAGCGTCTGTAGCGGCGGGCGTTGACCGCCGGGGAACTACGTTCAACCAGAAAAACAACACTCTAAACTAATAAAACTAATAAAATTGAAAATATATTGTTTTACTTAAAATTTCATGTTAATATATCGCACTAATTTTAAAACATATATTAAACTAATTTTAAACCATAATAAAGGGTTCAAATGAAACTATCGAAATATTTTTTTATCTGCGTTTGTTTGTCTTTCATGTCTTTAACCTCAAATGCAAAAGATGCACAAACCTATAAAGACAAAATAGAAAACAGCTTCATAGCACAAAAACCAACAGTTCGTATGGAATACCTAATTACATACAAAATCTGGTTTATAAAACTTGCTAGTATTGCAAAAGCAACAGTCGACACAACAGAGGGCATCTGGATTGATGAAAACACTTCTAAGACAAACCATGCCTGCATTGTTAAATTAAGTTACCATACTTTTGATCAGGATAAAGAAGGAGATCGTAATAGAATATCTCTTAACGACCAGATATTAACTGTTCTTACGATGCCGGAACTTGATACAATATTGTATATTAAAGATACTGACGAATATATGAACCCGCTATTCAAAACCCCTACTCTGTCAAAAAGCTTTGAAGTCTATGAAATGATGGAGGACGGCACACTTGACTATTTCTGCGAGGATTTCATAACTGGTAATATTTCAACAAATATGGATGGTGCCGCAGACTTAATCGAACAAGGCAAAGGTATATCCAGCAATGTAAAGCTGATATCAGAAATGTATTATGGCAAAAAAGACTTTATAACTCATGACTCGGACTATCGTGTTCATTTTAATGTTGATGGGGTTGTTAAACCTTTCTCAGTAAAATCTACAAAAGAAAAAGCTCCTGTTGAATTAGCGGGCAAACATCCTGACTCTATTAAAATAAGAGCCGAACTTGCAAAAGAAGCCACTGGTAAAGGTGGTGCACTAAACCTTTGGGCTGCCCCATTTAAAGATATTGCAATCTTAATGGGTGATAAAAAGTTGATTGCCGCATGTGAAACACATGCCCAGTGGAGCATAGCTCCTCTTGTAATGGATTATGATTTGAAACTTGGCTTTATTCGATGTAGTATAGACAATATAAGTGTTATAGATAACAATTAATAATATGAACAAAAGAATATCAAAAGCTGATTTACAAGTACATAGTAAATTTTCTGATCAACCTAGGGAGTGGTTTCTAAGAAGAATTGGTTCTTCTGAAAGTTTTACAGAGCCAATCAATGTATATGAAACTGCAATGTCAAAGGGTATGAATTTTGTTACCATAACAGATCACAACAGCATTGATGGCGCATTAGAAATTGCTCACCTTCCCAACGTATTCATATCTTCAGAAATCACAACAACATTTCCTGAAAATAATTGCAAGATTCATTGTCTTGTGCACGGTATTAGCGAAGTTGAGTTCAGAGACCTTCAGGAATTGCGAAAAAATGTTTATGAATTTAGAGAGTATATGCTTAAAAATGATATCATTCATAGTGTTGCTCATCCATTTTATGAAGTTAATGACTGCTTAACTATTGATATTGTTGAGAAAATGCTCGTACTTTTTGACAGATTTGAGGCAATAAATGGAGCTAGACCTGAAGTTTCCGAAAATTTAACTAAGATAATTCTTAAGAGTATGACAAAAGATAGACTTCTGGAATATGCAAACAAATATAATATCGAGCCTATATCTGAAAACTCATGGAGAAAAAAACTTACAGGTGGCAGCGATGACCATGGCAGTTTATATATTGCATCAGGATGGACAGAAACTCCACATGCAAAAAATACAGAAGAGTTTCTAAACTTTTTAAGAAAAGGTGATCACTCTCCTGCAGGTACTCCAAACAATAGTCTAAAAATGGCAAACACATTCATGAAGATAACTTCAGACTATTACGGAGATAAATTCAGAGCTTCTGATAATTTTATTGGCACCATATTGAAGAGATTCACAGATCCAAAGATTAACGAAGAAAAGAAAAATAAATTTCATATTCTTGCCGAAAAGATCTCTATGCCATTTATATGGCAGAAGCATGCAAAACACATGAGTGATACAGAAAAGCTGATATGTACAGAAATCATTAATATTGTCTCTAAAAAAAATAACACAAAAGATACAGAAATATTAAAAGACACTCTGGAACCAGCTGAATACAAGTATACAATGGTGTCAAAGGTTGCCCATCAGCTCTTATATAAATTCAGTTGCGAGATAGGTAGAAAAGTAAAGTGTGGTTCCATCATGGGAATACTTGAATCGCTATCTTCCGTGGGTGCAATCTCTCTTGGACTAACACCATATATAGCAGCCTTTATGGCCCAACACAAAGGTGACAGAAAACTAAGAGAACTTGCATTAAAATTTGATAACCAGGGAGAACTCACAAAGACAAAAGTTTCCAAAGCATGGGTCACAGACACATTTAATGAAGTTAATGGTGTAACAAGAACAATCAAGACACTGGCAAATCTTGCATTTGAACAAAACCAGCATCTGACAATGGTTACATGTGTTGAAGGATATACAAAAGAAAAATTTATTATTAAAAATTTTGCCCCCGTAGGTATGTGGTGTTTTGATGAATATGCATCTCAAGCACTATCATTCCCGCCTTTCCTAGACGTGTTGAGATATTTTGAAGAAGAAAACTTTGATGAAATCATCATATCGACTCCAGGACCATTGGGAATAACAGCTCTAGCGGCTGCATATATATTGGAAATACCAGTTACAGGTATATACCATACTGATTTTCCTCAGTACATCATGAACTGGACAGAAGATCCGGTTATGCGGGAAGGTACTATTAGATATATGAGGACATTTTACGGCCATATGCAAAGAATATTAGTGCCGACTGAAGTTTACAGAAAAAATCTAGTCGAAATGGATTTTCCTCAAAACATAATTGATGTGATGCCTAGAGGTGTTGACCTATCAAAATTCAACCAGGAGTATAGAAGTGAACACTTCTGGCAGGCTTTTGATCTGGATAAAAGGTTTACGTTTATATATGTGGGTAGAATATCCTCTGAGAAGAATATTAAAGTTCTATTCGAAGCATTTGAACTATTTCTGGAGGATGGATTCGATGCAAATCTTGCATTTATTGGTGATGGTCCAGGTACTAACTGCGAAGAATACAAACGAAAATATAAATTTAACAAACGTATTACCTTTACTGGTAAGTTAAGCGGTGATATTTTATCAAAGGCATATGCCAGTTCAGATGCAATGGTATTTCCTAGCCTTACAGACACATTTGGCAACGTAGTCCTGGAAGCTCATGCATCGTCTATTCCTGCAATTGTATCCACACAAGGTGGACCTCAGGAAATCATAAGTACAAATAAAACAGGAATTGTTGTCGAGAGTGATACAGCTGAAGGCTTTGCCAAGGCTATGAAAAAGTTTGTTACAGATAAAGAATTTTATAACGAATGTAAAGCAAGAACTCAGGAATGCGCACAACATTACACCTGGGATATGGTACTCGAAATTCTAATGAAGTTCTAAATACAAGCTGTATTAAAATATTTTATGAATGATACCGTAAAGAATTTATGAAAAATATGAAAGCAGAGATTTAGTTAGATGGTTAGATAGGTGTGGAAAAGCTTCCGCAGGATTTGACAAATACGAAAATGCGAAAATTGCGGACTAGCTTCCTATTTGCAAGTGTGCGGGAGCGCCGATGTCCTCATCGGCATCTTAATTTATGCGTCTGGCGTCATGCGTCATGCGTCATGCGTCAGAATAATTAAGAGCAAAGGGTTAAGAAATTGAAAAGTGAAAAGTGTGGAATGCCTCTGATGGTATATATAAATAGGTTGCGAAGCAACACAATAGTTTACCATTTACCATTTACAGTTTCTTTTGTCCTGCCCACAGCAGTGTCCTAGCTAATAACTAAAGACTAAAAAACATTTAAAGGTAATATTTTATGGAAAAGACTCTAACAAGAAAAAGAGTATTTGACGGCAAATTACTAAAAATTGACCTTCTGGATGTTGAGCTTGATAACGGCAAAACATCTAAACGCGAAATAATATGTCACCCAGGAGCAGCCGTAATCTGGGCAAAACTGCCAGATGAAAGATTTGTTCTAGTCAGGCAGTATAGAAAAGCTGTTGATGAATATTTTATTGAAGCAATTGCCGGAACCTTGGATCCAGGAGAATTGCCTGAAATATGTGCGGAGCGTGAACTCACTGAAGAGACGGGCTACAAGTCCATAAAAATGACAAAACTTGGCATCGTTGCCCCTTCGCCTGGCTATACTGAAGAGTTATTTCATATATATTATGCAGAGTTGAATCCAGCACAAGGTGCAAACAATCTGGATGATGACGAAAATATAGAAGTTCTTTATTATACAGCAGAACAGATTGACAAAATGATCCAGACTGGTAAAATTTGCGATGCTAAAACTATAGTTGCATGGCATCTATATCAAAATATACACAAATAAATTTTAGAACTAAGTGACCGTAGAGCCTATCATCGGCTCAATACAATTGCAAAGCAATTAAGAAGCCCTGAAAGGGCGAAATAACACAGCCTAGGGCAACGCCCTAGGTAATCTAAATAAACAAAAGTTTTTCCTGCCCACAGCAGTGTCTTTTATTCATTATTGGATGTTCGACTTGTCAAGCCGTAGGCACTGCGAAGGATGATGTTGAATGGCCTGTCCGGCGAAGCTCGTAGAGCGAAGACTGATTGGATGTTTTCTTGCTCCTGCCCTGTTTAGGGGAGGTGGCCACGCTGTTATTTGCTTTTAAACAAAAAGCAAATGACGGCGTGGACGGAGGGGTAATCGTTCATTCATCATTGAATATTCCATGTTGGCTATTGGATATTGAAAACAATAGGTATAAGACTTAACACGAATTTCCTAGAACATAGAACGTAGAACTAAATAAAATATGAGACGTAACAAGGACCTAACTCAAGGTAGCATAACCAGACATTTAACAGTAATGACAATCCCAATGATTGCAGGAATGGTTGTGATGCAGGCTTTTAATATTGCCGACACATATTTTGTTGCAAAACTAGGTGATGTTGAGCTTGCAGCAATTTCATATACAGCTCCTGTTATTATGCTGATATGGGCAATTGGAATGGGCATAGGACTTGGCGTATCTTCAACAGTTTCCAAAGCTATTGGAGAAAACAATCATGAAAAAGTTAAACAACTCACCACAAATGCACTCAGAATGACATTCTGTATAATTTCAGTTATCGCAATCATAGGAATCTTAACCGTTAATCAAACTTTTAAACTGCTAGGTGCAGATCCGGAACTAATACCATTAATTTCATCATACATGCTTATTTGGTATAGTTTCACCCCATTAATGATTTTACCAATGCTTGGCAATAGTGCCATAAGAGCAACAGGAAACTCTCTGCTCCCTGCAATAATTATGTCAATAGCTGCAGGTCTCAATATTCTATTTGACCCAATATTAATTTTTGGTTTATGGGGATTCCCCGCACTTGGTATAGCTGGTGCAGCAATTGCAACAGTCGTTTCCAGATTATTTACTGTAGTAGCATCATTGTTAATAATGCACTATCAGTGTCACATGCTTGAATTCTCAAAGAAAACACTTTCACATACAATTACTTATTGGAAAATAATTATCAAATATTCTGTACCTGCTATCCTAACAAACATGCTCTTACCATTAATGAGTTTTATAATAATGAGACTAGTCTCAATATACGGATATCAAGCTGTTGCAGGAACTGGTGCCGGACAAAAGATTCAGTTTTTCCTATACTCAATACCAATTGCACTAGGGTCAATAACCGTTCCTATTATCGGACAGAACTTTGGAGCAAGAAAATATGATAGAATCAAAGATGCATGGAAGAAGATTACAAGATTTGATATTTCTTATAGTCTTATAACATTTGTAATTATTCTTTTTGCTGGAGAGACTCTTGCATCTCAATTCAGTAAAGACCCTGAAATCATAAGAACTACCTGTATATACCTCTACATATCTATCTTTGCCTCCGGATTACAACACGTTGTTGTCCATAGCGGCTTTGTAATGAATGGACTAGGTCATCCAAGAAAAGCTGCTATCCTTAATGTAATCAGACTACTAGGTCTGATAATACCCCTCGCAATTATTGGCCAAAAACTTGGTGCATACGTAGGTATTTATTCTGGTGCCGCACTCGGACAGATAATTTCAGGTATAATTGGATACTTTTGGGTAATGAAAATAATTAAATCAAAGGAAAAACCGGAGATTTAGTTAGATAGTTAGTTCGTTAGATGGTTAGATAGCCGGAAATAATTACGAATTACCAATGACAAATTACGAATGGCGGAATAGCTCCGTTATTAATGGTTAGTTGTCAGTTGTTAATTGTTAATTTTGGAAAGCCTCCGGCGGTGTTTATTTAATTCGACACCAACGGTCGACGCTACAATACACTACAAGAGATACGAACACTAAACTGTAGCGGCGATGGCTCATCGCCGAAAAGGGCTGACAGCCCGTAATACAATAGCCTAGGCACCGCCCTAGGAAACATAAAAAGAACAAAGTTCTTACCTGCCCACGGCCGTGTCACGCCGTAGGAACGTAGGCGGAAGTGTCCTACCTTGGATATTCCTTGTTGGCTATTGGATATTGAAAGTTGTTGTTTTTGAAAAAATGGCTTTTCAAAATTAATAAAAAAAACAGGAATCATAAAAAATGAACACATTGGTAAACTTGAATAGATACAATGAACAGATAGAGAATGACATACCAAACAAGATAAAACAATACCCACCTGAAGACAACGGAATACTCTTCTACGGAAGTTCAACAATGGCAAACTGGCGCGCAAACAACATGTGCTACAAACATATGGCTCCGCTGAAAGTTACAAACACTGGCTTTGGGGGTTCTACAGCTGAAGAAGCTCTATACAACTATTACCGCCTAGTCAAACCATTTAATCCTAGTGTCATAGTATATTACGAAGGACCAAATGATATAAACTCAGGCTATTCCATCGAAGATGTCATGGCTACAACTCATAGAATCTTTGAGTGGGCTAGACAAGACTTCCCCAATGTGCAATTCATCATAATTCCAATAAAAGTCTGCCCAGGGTTAAAAGATGTTTATGACACATGTATTGTATGTAATGAACTATATAAAAAATATGCAGATGAACATGAAGATACACATTACATAAATCTAGATAAATTTCTTTATGATGAAAATGGAAAACTACGCCACGACATTTATGTTGAAGATATGCTACACCACACAGAAGAAGGATATGAAGAATTTACTACATTTGTAAAACCAGTAGTAGAAAAAGTCTTCTCAAAATACAAATCACTATAAGAATTTTCTCGCACAGAGGCACAAAGAAAAGAATTTGGAAAAGATTCTTCGCCGTCGCGACGCGGCTACAGGATGAGTCTTGCAGATTAACGGTTAAATTGCAGTTTCACACTGTAGCCGAGTCCCATGGGCTCGGAAGACTGAAGCTTGAAAAGCGAAAGTTATGCTACCTTAAAATCTGCAAATCAGTATTGTATTGCAAGTTGTTCCTTTCTATAAATACCGCTAGAGGCATTCCAACATTTACCCTTTACCCTTTAACGTTTACATTTTTTCTGTGTTCTCATTATCATAAAAAGTTGATAGGTATGAAATTGCCTTGCAAGTTGTTGGAAATAAAAGTGTTGTAAATGTCTTCAGAAATAATAGATCATAAAAAACAAAAAGATGAAAGATTGTAGTACAAAATATGTTTCTTGACAAAGATAATGTAAATGCTAAAATGCCAATAAAGATATAGATATTATTTAAGGAAAATAAATATGAAGCTAAAAGTTACAACACATGAAGAACAAGCTCGTTACGATAGAGAATACTGGAAAAGTCGTACACCAGAAGAGCGTCTTGATGAAGTTGAGAGATTAAGACTTGAGGCAGGAAAGTTTTTATATGAATATCCAGCTAGACTTCGTAGAGTTGTTAAAATTACTAGAAAAGCATAAAGTAGACTATATGATTGTTGGCGGATACGCTGTTGCATTTCATGGTCATCCCAGATTCACTAAAGACATTGACCTATTCTTTAGCATAGATTCCCAAAACATTGATAAACTTAGGCAGGCTCTTATTGATTTTGGATTCAATGAGGTTGATGTGCCAGTTGATGCATTTACAACGGTTGGTAATGTATTAACATTTGGTGTTCCCCCCGTTAGAGTTGACTTGCTAAACTCAATAGATGGTGTGAAATATGACTCTGTTAAATCTAATGTTGTACGAGGTGTATACGGAGGAGTAGAAGTAACTTTTATAGGCTTTGAGGATCTCATCAAAAACAAAGAGTCTACCTCTCGCATAAAAGATAAAGGAGATGTAGAAGAATTGAGGGGCTAAACCTCTTGGTCGTACATCCAACAGAAATCAAGCTAACGAATAATTGATTTAAGTAAAGCAAATAATATGAATGCTATAGCAACAATTGAAGAAATACGTAAAGACAGATTAAGCATATAAAAAAAATGTGATTTTGATTCCCAAAAGCTTATTGATTACTATATTGCAAGACAAAAAAGAAAATAGAGCATAAGCACAATGCTGTATCTGAAGATAAGAGCAAATACAATCCAGATTCTCAATCTTGACACACATTTGCTTTCAAACATACTATTATTGAAATAGTTAAGAAATAGATATTATTTAAGGAAAAAGTATTCGCAAAACACAAATACAAATAAGAATTTTCTCGCACAAAGGCGCCAAGAGCATAGGGCGGCATAGCCGCAACCAAAAGAATTAATAAGAAAATGACTACCACCAGTCTTCGCTTTTCAAGCTACGCCGGACACGGCGAAAGGCACGAAAATACACGAAAAAAGGCAAAGAAATGCATTGCCATTAAAACTTTAGTTTTCTTGCTTTTTTCTATGAAACAAGCAAGAAACCAAAAGTTTATGGAACAATGCATACTGACAATCGTGTTGAGAGGCACTAAGTTATACACAGTTGTTACGCAGTGATGCCAAGTTTACAAGTAGGGTGTTGTTTGATCTAATGAAACATGCTAGTATGCATTGTTCCATAAGCTTGCTTATGGCAATGCATTTCTTGGAGCAACGCGACTTTCGTGTTTTTTCGTACTACAACCCTTCATTTTATTGTTTTTTATGATCGATTATTATTTCAAACATTTATAACTGTATAATTACAAATAACTTACAAATCAATTTTACACCTGTCAACTTTTTCTGATAATGAGGACATTATAAAGAAATTGCAAACAGAAAAGGGTAAAGGGTAAACTTTGGAACAGCTCCGCAGGTGTTTATCTCTTTATGAGAACGGGGACGTTCTCGCTCCCGACCTTGTATTTAAGAGTTGTGTTGCCTATTAGCTACATCTTTTCTCTGCGTTCTCTGTGCCTCTGTGCGAGAATTCTTTTGGTTGCGGCTCGGCCGCCCTATGTAATCTGTGGATAAAATTCTTCTCTGTGTCCTTAGCGCCTCCGTGCGAGAATATTTAAATAAATACCGCCGGAGGCTTCCTAACCTCGTAGAGCAACTTAACACGTAGCACTTAGCACGTATTACGTTTCACCCAATTGGCAATTCAAATATTTGTTTGGCGCCGCTGGCTTTCAAAAGCTCTTCGGCCTCATCATAATGTCTGCCCAACTGTTCTAGATCGTGCGCATCATCATTAATAATAACAGGAATATTTGCTTCGGCAACTAATTTTAGAATATCTGCACTGGGATACAACTCCTTACATGGCTTATCTAGTCCAGCTGTATTAATTTCAACAGCCATTCCTGAAGTATATATTGCCTGAATTGCCTCTTCAATATATTTTGTTAAATCTATATCAGCTTTAGCATTAAAGATTTTTGGTATATCCAAATGCCCTACACAATCAAAGTAGTCAGACTCAGCAAGAAGCTTAATATTCTGCCAATATTTGATAAAATAAGCATTAATTTCCGATTGAGAAAGTTTTTTCCAGTCTGTATACATATAGTCAACAGAAAACTCATCAAGCATATGTACGCTGCCTATAAGAAACTCAAAGTTAAATATATCCAAAATTTCATATAACTCACTAATTCTTGAATTTTCCGGGAAGAAATCAATTTCCAACCCTAATCTAACATTTATCTCATCTCTATTTCTAATTTGTTCAGTATAGACATCTTCAACATAATGCTGCAATTCTTCCGCATCACGAATACTCCAGTCTATCTCTGAAATGGTTGGATGTAATACAAGGTGGTCGGAAAAACCAATATCTGTAAATCCCAGATCAATTGCTTCCAGCACCATATCTCTAACTGTATTATTTCCATCACTCCACGTTGAATGACAATGATATGTCGTCTTCCTCATTTTATTAAATTTCCATTGCTTTTAGTTCTTCTATAAATTGTCCTACTCCAGGATCCCCCTCTGCAGGAGCCCAACCGGCAAAGTCACTTGGATTAGGTTTCATATATGGACCAGCTTTAACTTCCTGAAAAATAGTATCATTTGCCGTTACCACAAATGCATGCCAGATATTTTCCTCAAGTTCAACAGAATATACAGAACCATTTATGGATAAAACTGTTCTTGATAATATCTCACCTTCATCATCAAATATAAAAAGAATTCCTGAACCCTTAATGATGGTAAGCATCTCCCAGCGACCTGCTCCAACATGACGATGAGGGCGAATATAAGATCCAGGTTGAGCAGCTATATATAATTTGTGAATCGGAGAAC
>Ga0209414_1001112_pt1 | contig 12906 bp, 18 predicted proteins | sample LakVidmifraction_4_FD_181154 | JGI IMG/M metagenome (GOLD analysis project Ga0209414, IMG submission 181154) | Hypersaline microbial communities from Lake Vida, Antarctica - Brine Hole Two &gt;0.2 micron (SPAdes) (version 2) | ecosystem: Environmental > Aquatic > Non-marine Saline and Alkaline >... | reverse complement strand
ATGTGAACGTCATGAAATCCTCCTCCAGTTTATTGTAGTCCAGAAATGACTAACGGGATCATCCCTTAAATCAAGGATGATCCCGCCGTCGGTCGCGGATTTAATTAAGCAACAACTGTTTGCCAGAAGTACCCAAGATCAGCGGCAACAACTTTGTTATCAAAAGCGAGTTCCGCTTCGATACGAGTTGCGCGAAGTGAATCCAAACGGAACGAGGAGGTTCCGATTGTTGCACCGAGTCCAGCCGAAACACCAGTCCACTGCATGATGTAACCAGCGGAAGGAGTCAACAGGCCGGGAGCCGGGGCAACGTGGGCGAGAAGCGCACTTTTCCCGGTAGTGAAAGCGTAAGTGCCGGAAGCACCTTCAGCGTTCGTGGCTTTGATTGACTTCGATACCAGTACACGCTCAATGTCAAACATGCGAGCAAGCATGTCTTCAGTGATCGTCTGTGACGACGTGTACTTAATCCGGTCAACGAGATCAGGATGGTTCTTCAGTTGACGGAAAACGTCGTATCCAAGAACCAGCGTGTTCGCTGCAAGCCCAGTAACAGAAAGGATGTCTGCCTTTGCTTCTTCAATGTCGTCAATGGGGTCAGAGTTTGTGTAGTCACTCCACTGGCGAACCTGTCCAGCGGAAGGAGAACCGGAAACACCTGTCGCTGTGTTACCCCACACCCCGCCAGTCATAAAGTCACTGACGAATTGGATTTCACGACGGGTCAGGAGCCGTTGGGTAACGAACTCTGCCGCTTCACGATCAACGTTGATAGGTGCGTCAGCGTTAGCGCGAGTCTGATCTCCAATGTCCTTATGGATCGCGTACACATCAGCGTAATAGGTTGCTGTACTGATGTTGTACCCGGAACCCACGGACTCAGTGCCGTCAGTGCGAACCTGTGCTTCATCACGAAGCCAATCGTTTTTGTCGTACACGAAATACTTGTCGGACTGCTTATCTACCGGGACGATAGGGAACACCTTGTCCGCGATAAAGTTTTCAGCCTTCTGCATGTAGGCGACTGACACGTTAGTCAGGATCGCGTCAACATGTACCTGTGAGCCGGTTGGTTGTGGCATTTCTATTCCTCCTAGAGTCCGCGACCGGGTGCGGCGCAGTTGATGACGGCTGAAACAATGGAACCCAAAGCGGCAACTTCAATGAAAGCACCGACAACGAAAGCCGCTGAACCAGTTGCGCCGTAAGCGAGAGTGATACCAAGGGCTGAACCGTTAGAGAACAGTGGCTGCCCTGCGGATGCGGAGCCTCCAGCCTTCACTTTGGTTCCACCAACAATGGTTACCTCAGCGGCTTGACCACTCGTAGGCGCGTTTTGTAGGACTCCAACGGGACGGTCGGTTGCGCCACTAACAGCAACAACGTTTCCTGTTCCATTGTCAATCTTCACAAACTTGAATTGAGCAGCGGAAAGATCCTCACCGGCGGTGAAAGTTGTCTTGACCGCTGCGTTAGAAAATTCGTAAGCCATGATTAGGCTCCCTTCTCATTCAGGTAGTCGTTATAGAGTGCAGGGTTTTCGGTTGCAACTTGAGCGTAAGCCTGCTCAATGGTTGCGAACTTGCCCTCTGCTACCGCTGCTTTAGCGAGGGAAGATATTTTGTCGATAGCGTCACCTTTAGCGGTGAAGCCTTTACCGACCTCAGAGAAAATGTCAGCCGATTCGTTTTGTGCGTCCGCTGCTGCGAGCGCATCCTCAATGCTCTTTGCCAGATCCAAGTCAATACCGGCCAGCCGACGAAGGGCAGGTCCAATTTTCTCAGGGGCAACAGACAGATGACTGTAAGCGGCTTTCGCTTTCGTGGTGGCTTCCGCATCAGCATACGTTTCCCGTTCGACAGCAAGCGCCTTTTCAGCAACTGCCTTATCACGAGCCATTTTGACGATAGCGGTACGAACGTCAGGACTGGAGGACTTTGCGAGTGCAAGCGTTTCCTTGTCCAACATTTCTTCGCCGTCCATCATTTCGACCTCTTCCATGTCAGGCTCTCCCATAGCAGATTCCATTTCAGCGATCCGGGCTTCCAGTTCAGTGATACGAGCCATAGCGACCATGAGATCTTCTTCAGCGTCTTTAACTTCGTCTTGCATTTTTTCTTCCGGCATATCTTCTGCCTTCAGTTCTTCCACGACCTCCGTGGTTTCTTCCATTAGTGCCTCCATAGGTTCCGGCAGGTTACGTTGAACGTCTGCCACGGTTTCCGGGTTAGCGGCCTTCATCACGAGCCACCCCTCATGCAAGTGGGCAGGGTGATCCACGCCGGAAGTTTCCTCAATAACCAGTTCAGTCATTTTTGGGGCTTTGCGCGGCACGGACACCTCCAACTCGTAGTGTCCTAATCGTACACTGATTTCGCCGGGCATAAAAAAACCACCCGGAGGAGCGTAAGGGGTGCGCTCAACTCCGGGCGGGGTCTAGGTTGTTAGTGTACTAGAGGAACACGCTAACTCATTTTTGTGACTGCTCAAGTAGCGTGGTGAACTCCAGCATGGTTGCGTGACTTATTGGTTCATGCGTGTACGGGTTTACGAGTTGCTGCTTCACCCTACTCCAGCCCATGACGGGTTTCCCGTAACTGTACGCCGTCATAACGCTACCGTTGCTTTTAATAAGCACAATCATCACGTTCCTCAACCAACGTTTGACCTGCCAGAATCTTTCCCCTAGTTTCCATGAGGATGCTGCCAAGCATGTTCCAGCCGGGACGCATGAAAGGGTTCTCTGACGCTGTAATGTCTACGCCCCAGATTCGGTCATTCCAGTATGTTCCTTCTTGCAGCCATGCTTGGCCTGTGTCTAACAGTTTATTTGCGAGCCTTGGAGATTGAATGAACTTGGCGTACACGATCTCTCTCATTATCCCGAACTTGTTTGTGTCCCAGTCTTCGACGAGTGGGCAGTTGCGTCCTAGACTTTTTGCTTCACCGGGGTCATGCGCTGTGAGTATTGACCATCGGTAATGCTGAGCGTGAGCGTGAAATGGATCTACCTTCATGTATGCGAACGCTTGTTCGGCAGTAAAGAATCTGTGCCCGTTGTAACGGAATGGTTCTCCTTCATAAAAGTTTGACAGGAAGTCGTATTCGTTGTCTTCACTAAAACTGTCGAACCAGTCAATGAGCGTTTCCGGGTTTTGGTTGTGCATCAGATTCCTCCTTCGATCCAGCCAGCGAAACCCATGAGTGCAAGGATCGCTAACACAAACAGCGGGTATATAACCAGTTCGCCACGGCGGGTAAGTTTCACGACGTAACCGTGTCCACATAAATCCGAACAACGCGAGTACCCTCATCGTTTTGTATTTCGTAGCATGATCTGTCGAACCAAGTATCTAAATACACCTGACGATCCTCAACGATTGCGTCATTCAATTTCTTTAACCGGCTTTTCACTGTTCGGTCGCTGAGTGTTCCCCACTGCGATTCTGTTGCGGTGGTATCTTCGGGATATGCGTAGGTTCCTTTGCACCCGCAGGCGCAGCCGGTTCCACCTGAGTATGTGCTAATTACGTTTGCGATATTTATTGCGTTCATTTTTTTCCCCTTTAACGAGTGGTGTCGGAACGTGTTTCCCGACACCGTTGCGGTTTAGATATTAGCGTTCAATCGGGCGAGTGTCTCGGAACGGTTTATTTCAGGATCAACAGATACTGCCAGATCCAATAGTCTTTCGTTGTTCAACATAATCAACGCCCGGCTAACGGCTCCCATCGTGACGTAGCCTGAACCTGTCCGGCGACGGTATTCGTCCCGCGCTCCGATTGTGAAACTGAAGTCACTTTTTACGGGGACTTCCCAGACGGCTAATTCGTTGAGCATTTCGATTACGGTCGGGTCTATCATGGCCGCGTCCCAGTCTTGACGGATTTCTTTGCCTACAATTACTGTAATCATTTTTTTCCCCTTTGTTATTGGGCGACCCCTTGCCGCCTAGCTTTTCAAGTGTAGCATCCCGCCCCCTGAACTTTACAGGGGGTCGGGTTAATGCGTGTGGCTCTGATATTCAGGCTTCCCGTCCCAAACATCTGCACCGCTGAAACTGTGGATCTTTACCCAACAGTTAGCACCGTAAACCTTGATCTTCCTTCGGAATGCTGCGCCGGTTACTTCCTCATTGGGCACGACTGTTTCGGATGCCCAGCCGGTACGCTCAACAATTTTTTGGCCGATAGGTTGAATCGTTGCCCAGCCGTTAGAGACCTTGACGACTTTGAAAAAGTTAATGTTCGTTTGGTCGTATCCCCATGAGGATTTTAATATGGTTCCGGCTTCCATGACGTTGCTCATTTTTCTCCTTTTTGTTACCCCCTTGGTAACTCATATCCTGAGCATAGCACATAGCCCCCGTGGTGCAATAGGGGGGCAACTTTCGCACGAATGTTTTTAATAGTGTTATTTAGATAGTATTCTTAAAGATAGTATTCTTATAGACGGACAGGTTCCCGGACGGCCCGTTCACCCGACGGCCAGTTAAACCGGCGGCCGGGTTTCTAGTCATCAAGTCGAAAGAATAGAAACGTCAGAATCCTGAGCCATGTAACCACCCGCCTGACCCACAAAACACGGCCAGAAGCCCCTTAAATCTCCATTAAACATCAACCTAGCCGGGAACCTCAACACCCTCACGGACAGCGTTATCCGGCATCTCTGCGTACACACTCCCCGCAACACCCCCAATGGAGTACCCGCGCAACTCACCACGCTTAATTTTCGCCCACGACTCATCATTCCAGATAACCCCAAGGAAAACCGTCCCAGCCGGATACGTCACTTCACCCGCAACAGAACCATCCGACCCCAGCATGTCCACCGTCCACGGCTGCGGCATCGTCATAACCTCCACCCAGTTACCAGCCTCAACATCACGGTCATGCTGCAAAAAAATCCTGCGATCACCAGAGTTCACCCAACCCCACACGGCAGCCTGTAAAGTATCCGGGTCAGTCCACTCCCCATGAGCGTCCATAAAATCCGGTACATACAACGGCCCTAGAGTGAACTGGCGATCCTCTGACTTACGAACAAACTTTGCTTTCGCCAACTCCAACGGTTCATCATCTACTATCGGGCCGCCTGAAATCCACGCAGAACATGTCCTAGCCGAAGCGCACTTAAACTTAAACACTCGGCAGTAACCCAGATCACCCTGCTCAACAACGTCATACGGATCTTCACTATCCCCGCTTAAACCTTGGGCGATACAGTCCTCAATGTGGCTTGTCTGATCGAACGCGGCACAATTACCGCACACCGTTGATCGTGCCTCCACCGGGGTCACATCGAAATAGGTTGCGAGATGCTCCCAATACTCATCGTTAGGTAGCCCCGGATTTAACGGGCCATAATCAGCAACCTCAATAGCGGTCTGCCGGTTCTTCAAGTTCACGGGAACACTGTAAGTTGCGATAGGGCAAGCAGCCTTCTCACGCCCCATGATGGAGTCAGCCCACGTTTTCCCTGCCGCACCACCCCACGCCTCATAAGCAACACGTCCCGGTGACGGAAAGCCGTCCTCCCCATAATTCCAGCCCTCAGCACTTGAGTTGCCTTCATGACGTGCAAGGAAAGAAGCCATACGCCCGATTGTTTCCCGTGAAACATTATCGCCCCGTGCCAGTTGAGAAGCCCGTGCACGACCCACATCCGTGAAACCGTCCCCCGCGTGACCTTCCGCAATCCAGTCAAGTGCCTGTTGACCTGATTCCTGTACGCCTAACGGCGGTTCAAAGGATTCCTTCGACAACGGTTCGATACTTGTCAGAGTACCCATTTTGTGACCAACAACAGTGTCCGTTTCATTCCAACCGTCAGCGGTTTTTCTCCACAACCGGATAAGGACAGCAGGATTTTCAGGCTCAGCGTTGATCGTGAAAGACGTTCCGGGAACTTTGACGCTCCCCTCCAGTAGGATTCTTTCTACCTTGCCCCGTGCCCTGCCCCCGCTAGAGTTCCAAGACACAAAGGAACCCTCACGGATAACAGCGTTCTCAAAATATCGGATCTCCTCTAAACGATCCTCCGCATCATCAGCAGTGGCGTAATAACCGTCAACCTCTAACCGCTTCAGTTCCCCATTAGCCGCCACAATCGCGTAGCCTTCACCCGTCACAACTGTTTCCCGTGACGGTGCGGGTGAGTTTGTTAATGCTGCCAGCCGGTACTCGGCAAGAATCCCCGTAGCGTCATCCCGTTTAGCGAGGGTAGCCAACTGATCTACGGTGAGTGCTTCTATCTGAGCGAGGAGATCCATTCGATAAGTTTAGCCTACTTCTTAGGGGCCTTAATTATCGTTATGTCCCCTGCCTGCCAAACAAACTTGTCCCCGCTGAAAGGCGGTGGCAATTCAGTGGTTTCGGTTGCTTCTTTTTTTTCCATGTTCCAACCATAGCGCACAGACTTTTGTAGGTGTACGGGGGCCTCACTTGACCCGAACTCTTGATGCACCAACTCAGTATCCACAAAAGTCCTCCCAGATTGAACAGTCACTTTCGTCACCTTGTAAGTTGACCCCGCCTGAACAAGAAACTCCTGCTCCTGATCCCTGTACTCCGACAACCGGCCAAGGTAACCGCCCTTAGTTCCGGTAGGAAGTTTAATCCGAAAACTAACATCCCCCTGCATTGCGGAACTATGCGAAAGGCTAACGCTAGTGAATCCGGGTTCATGAAAAACATCACCGGGTTTCAAGTTGTTTATCCGATCCCTAAACGCCTCACGCTCTGGAGTTCCCCCCTGAATCCCTACACCCCGCACACCAATAACCGCTTCGGTAGTTAAGCCTCTTTCCAACGCCCTACCAATCAACGTTATGTCTCTATCAACAGTCGTCGGGTTAACCGGGTCATATATTCCATCCCGTAAAGTTTGGTTTGCGTCCTTATAGCCCGACCGCGTGTACGAGCCTATCGCCATTTTTGTTGGCTCATCAGACTCAACCATAGCCTGCCAGCGGGCAGACTCCGTGTTACCCCACTCAGCACCTACTTCGTTTCCTAAAAAGTTTCTTGAACCATTAGCAAAATCGTCATCAAACTCAGGCTGCCCCGGAACGTTCTCCGCACGGCGAACATCCGCAGTACCTTCGTCAATGAGACTATTTATTTCAGCGTCTAATTCTTCATCCGTCAAGGACGAAATATCCGACGGGATAGAATCAGGAGCCTCAACAAGAAGAACATCACAACGACAATTAGGATGAATCGGCGGGTCACCCTCCGGGAACTCCTCATTAAACTTCACCTGCGTCCCATCCAACGGTGCACAAATTGGGCACTCAAGTCCATCCAGTTCGGTAGACCACTCTTTCAACGTGGTATCCGGGTCAATGAAACCCTCATTCACACCCTGATCCCACGCCTGCCTGCGACCCTCGTTAGAAGCGCGAAGGATTTCGGTACGGGCAATAGTTTCCGTGCGGTATTTGTGGATCTTATTGTGGTAACGGTCAGTGGCTTTCTCACTCGCAGTAAACGCCTGATCGAAAGTTTTACCTGTTGCCATAATGCGGTTGATTTCGTTGTCACGAAAGTTCCTTACCCAACCAGACTGCTGCGTAGTCAACCCAACAACGTCACGGAGTCCTCGGGCAACCTCCCGTGGAGTGAACTCCCCCATGTTGGCGCGGGAAGCGTAATCCTTAATAACGTCCCTTTGCGAAGAAATAATCTCGCTCACCAACTTGCCGCCCTCAACGTTTGCCCACGCTGCCGCTTCAGGTCGGGTCGCATCGAAACTGTACCCAATGCTTGCTTTCTGAATAGCGGGAAGTTTCACCCTCTTACCTGCGTCGTTCAGTTCCCCCAACAATTCGTCCTGAAGTGCCTGCTGCATCTCCAGCCACGGCTCATCTGTCACCATGTTTACAATCTTGTCCAGCGACGAGTGTTCTATCGCGTCAAGGAGTTTCCCTTCATTACGAATAATCTCCCGACGAACCTCGTTCATGGCTGTGTTCAGTAAACGCATAATCCGTTTCTGCGACTCAGTAAGATCCACCCTTTGTGCCGGGTCGCGTCTAGGGCGAGCCTTAAACACGAGCATTACAGGACAGGTTCCGCTTCGGGAAGGTCAGCGAGGCCACGCAGGTACGACTCCAAACCGTGATCCGGGGTGAGTACACCGGCAGTAACCAGTTTCGATACGAAGTCTGCGACCTCTGGAAGAACAACATTACTGACGGAGCCGTAAGTCAAGTACGGCATTTTGTCGGTACGCATAGCGTTCAGTTTTAGGAGGCGAGGGATAGCGAATTGGTTTACTACCTCAGCGATTGTTTTAGCGATTGAATCCACTGCGAGAGTCCACAAGTCTACTTTCGTGGAACCCAAAGCAAACGACCCGACCCGATCAGACCCAAGGAGCAGGAAGTCGGACAGCAACGTCATTGTGATTCTCTGATCGTAACGTTGGATTACTGCCCCGGTATCAAACTGTCGGGAGCCGCTAGCAGACAACAACGTCAAGTCGAAGACACGGTTGCCGTTGGAGTCGTAAGCGGCAGGGAAAACGACACCTTCCTGCTCGTTACGTTTAATGTTTTGCACAATTTCAGTGACAGACTGAAGGACTGCTTTCTGTGCGCTCGTTGCGGAAGGTGAAAGGTACTCCGGTGGGACGTATGCCATTGGTAACCCGGCAAGGTCACGCTCAATACCAATCGCTTCAATCTCCTCAATACGACGCTTGTAAAACCACGGGCGGTAAGCGTTACGGAGAAGCGAGTAGCCTTCCGGGTTGTTTCGATTCGTGGTTGTTCTAAACAGTAACGCTTTCTCAACCGGGATACGGTGTAACCCGCCCCCAGACGGGTCCATTTGCATCATCCCTTGGATACCACCGTCAACGTCAATCATCCACTCCTGAAGCGTTTCCTGCGCCCTTACGCCCCATTTACGCCAACCTATCCGGTTGTCTTTGTAGCGGGAGTTTGTTTTAGCGTCCCCTGTTAGTCCACCACGGATCTTGTAAACCAATTCGTGATAAGACCAGCCGTACACCAGCATGGAAAGAATGTTTTGCAGCGTGGAATCAAACGAGTCCGACATGTCATCTAAGCATTCTTGAACGAATACTTTAGTGCGCTCATCCTCACCCTCAATACGCCAGTCCAGTCTAGTGATTACTTTGTCAATGGCGTACAGCATCGCCCCAACAACAGGGTCGTTGTCCCGCATTTCACGGTAAACCTTGAACCCTTTAACCCCGCGCAGTTGGGGAAGGAACTCCTCGTCAATGTAACCGCCTGACCTGCGGAGGCCAGACGAACCGATTTCGATAAAGTCGTAGTTATTGTCTGGCATCAGCGTTTATCCTCATAGCGGTTAGGTAGGCTGCTTGAACTTCGGTAAACCCCGCCTCAACAAAAGCCGAATACATTTCGTGAGCAGTAGTGGCATACATCTGAAGCGGGGTCATAAACCGATTGTACCGTCTAAAAAGGCGGCTCATCAAAGGTTGCGGCCCACGAGTCATCTATCGGTGTGGGTGCGTTGTTTGTTTTCTCGAACCGGATGGACTTCCCCACCTCATCGGCAGTAACTTCTAGCGACAGTTTTTCTTGCCCGTCTTTTGTTGTGTACGTTTTGGCTTTCAGTTTCCCAGCGACCATTACTCGGTCACCCTTCTTAATTAACTCGGCGGACTGCTCCCCCAGTTTCCTCCACGCTGTGACACGGTAAAAGGTTGCTTCCCCATCTACCCATTGGTCACCCTGTTTCACGCGCTCATTAACTGCGACCGTGAAGGAGGCTGCTGCGTCACCTGCTTTACTAAACGCTAGGTTAGGTTCTCCAACGGCGTTCCCGATCAGTGTTACTTGTGTCATTTTAATCTCCCCGGATTCTTTCACGTCGGACTATCCGACCGTTAGCCCAAACCCTACCAGCGGCAACCCCGTCATAGTACGACCGACGCGGGGCAACTATCCGGTCGCATTCAGGTATTACTGGGCAACGGTCACAGTAAGACAAGGCATCTAAAACTTTAGATCCGTTGGTTGCGTCGAAAAGGTGAGGGTCAGCCCCGACACAAGCCGCGTCATCTAGGAACACTCAGTGCCGTTTTCTTTCCTGTTGGGCCTGAGAGAACGTGCGCCCGTCTAGTTTCTTTTTGAAATGTTTAATGTTGTTTTGCGGGACACCGATTCGGGTAGTGGGGAGAAGGACACACAACAGGTCGGACTCGTGTTGGCTCATGTACCCGGCGGCTTTAATAGAGTCAATGTCAGGGAACACATCTGCGTGACGCATAGTGTCCTTCTCAATCATAGTGTCCTGTTTCCCGCCCATTGAGTACACGGTCAGGAAGTTATCTGGCAAAGTTAAAGACTCGAACAGTTGTACTTCTTTCGTGTAGGCGTAAAACAGGATCTCCGGGAATCGTCCCGCAAGTGAGATCCAGCCGTCCAGATACTCGCGGGAAAAGAAATCCCCTGAGTCATGTATCCGTACAGCCTGCCCACCGGCCTCCAGCCACGTTCTCACCGCCGTACTCAGGTGAGCCGTTGTTACCAGACCCGGAATGATTCTAGGCTCTCTCCGTGGCTTAAATCGCTTGTGCGCTAGTTCCTCCGCAATAGCGTCCGGCCAGTCTGGGTCATCCTTCACAAGGGTCAAGTTACTTAAATGCTTCCCCTTAACCTTCGGGAACAGGTACGTCCCGTTTCTGGCGTAACAAAACTTCGCACACGCCCCCGCGTTAGGGCACACGTTGAAATGTGAACCGTCCTCCAGTTCAATAACCCACGCCGGTAAAGTGAAATTCCACACCCCGTCCCGCCGCATCTCACTGTTCTGAGTCAAATACATAACGCCACATTAGAGGCCCGTACAGGGTTTAGTAATCTACGACACCCCGTAAACCCGCCTCAATTAGAACGTGCGCGTAAGCCCGTTCAATAGCCCTAATGAGGGCAATGAGATCCTCGTCAGTTGTTTGCGTGAGTTCCGGGATGATGTGGTTAACGTTTTTTTGTAGGTCTTTAATGTGTTGGTAGCGGGTGAGGGTCATTACATGTCGTCTTCTATTGTGTAATGCAAACCCTCATGGGCATTCGACAGTAGCCCGTCTATCCTCCAGAAAGGAACACCTGTCTTAGCGTAAGCAGTCAGGTTCGGGTTACCATCAGCGTCAATCCATTCAGCAACAACAACCCAACCAATGAGAAGCGAGTTACCGCCATCATGCTCCTTGTCGTGAGCAGAAACAGCGGACTCTAAAGCCTTCTCCGTGTCGTACAAGTTGTCCATGTCAAAAGGTTAGCACCGTCCAGAGGGTATGACTTCAAACCAATGTTTCGCACCCGCACCGAACTGCCACGCAGTCCAAAACGCCCGATCTTGGAAGTAACGGTTCCACTGCCGGATAGGATCATCACGGAGTTCACGGATCTGTTTAATCAGTCCATCCCCATTCTTTCGGGACTCTGCAATCATCATGTGCGTCAAGGAATCACGCCACGACCTGTCAAGAAACTGATAGTTTCCCTCAGCAGATGATGAGGAGTTAGTGCCGCGATAGTTATGGCGGGATTCACGGAAGGAGATACACTCCCGGATTTTTTCGTCTTGCGGGTCGAACCATTCCCCTTCATACAGGGAAGGCTCGAAACCTTTCCAGTCTTGCGCGGCCTCACTGTGAGCCGTTCTATATTCGTGTGATTGTGGAAGTTGAACAACGGGTGAAACGATTACTGCTACTGACATGAAAATGCTGAGAATCATTATGCTCCAATTTTCGAGGTACAGGGCAAATGTTGGTCAGTAGGCCACCTCTTTCCGTTGGGTCACAACATTGGTTTCGTTGCTCGTAAAAACGTCGAACCTTGAGGCTACCAGAACGGCCCTCTCCATAGCGCAAGTAACACTCGTGACCCCTAAAAGAATCGTGAGTGCCCCCAATGCGTAAGTCGAACCTGAACCCATTCCGTACAATCCGTCAGCGGAACGCAGAATGGAATAGTCAGATTCGATAGTAAGTATCTGGCCGCTGTGGGCGATCATTACACACCAGTCTTCTTCCCCGGTGGGGTTAAAACCGTTAATTTCGTGTGCCTCTCTAAGCGACGGTGACAATACTTTGATACCAAACTGATACCACGGGTATCCGTCATACTTAGGAACATTCCACAAGTGAGCCGCAATATCGCACGACTGGTTCTCCCCACTGGCCGCTATCAAATAACCACCACGGCAAGAAATCTTTACAAGATCAGGATGAGTGAAAGGATGCCCATTCCCGGCGGTTGTCTGCGTATCTGAAGCAATAACACAACCCGCCTCATGCTCATACCCAATAATAGTTGTCACCCCTCCAGTGTACGTCAAAATCTTAGGCCGCTTTTTTTAGTTGCTTACGCTCCCCATGGCTGAGCCCACCCCAAATACCCAGCAACGTGAGATCCGTGAGGGCAAAATCTAGGCATTGAATACTTACTTCACACCGGCCACAAATGCTCTTTGCTTCCCTAGCGGATTTACCGACATCCGGGAAGAACGCATCCGGGTCGGTTTGGGCACACAACCCTTTGCTCATCCAGCGAGTCACTTTGCCTTCACCCATCACGTCTCTCTTTCGTTTGTTGTTGGAGTGCCCTGCCCGGTCGTGAACCGGGAGCCAGCGTTACTGGCAGGGCGATAAAACTAACTTCCTTTTAGCAGAAGACCGTCAAGACGTTCCCAACAAGGGTGAGCCCCTTAACGCTTTGGTTACTCTTACAATCGGGGGCTCCAAGGACGATACCAGCCCCGGCTGCCCCGGCTTCACCGGGAATGCCTTGCACACCAGCAGTGCCTTGAGCACCGGGAATGCCTTGCACACCGGCTTCTCCTTGCACACCGGCTTCGCCTTGCACACCGGCCTTCCCATCTTTGCCGTCCTTGCCGTCTT
>Ga0209414_1001111_pt1 | contig 12912 bp, 23 predicted proteins | sample LakVidmifraction_4_FD_181154 | JGI IMG/M metagenome (GOLD analysis project Ga0209414, IMG submission 181154) | Hypersaline microbial communities from Lake Vida, Antarctica - Brine Hole Two &gt;0.2 micron (SPAdes) (version 2) | ecosystem: Environmental > Aquatic > Non-marine Saline and Alkaline >... | reverse complement strand
CCACCATTTTTTCTGTCACAGAAAAAGCGCGCCGATGCGCCGAAGTAGTAATGTTATGAAGTATTTTTTCGGCGCCGACGACAGTAGTAATGCAATGGAGTAAATGGCGCCGACGACAGTAGTAATGCAATGGAGTAAATGCCCCTGTGCGCCGATTATACAGTAGTAAAGCTATAGTTGTCAAGTCTTTTCTGCACCCACGGTTAAAATAAATTCCGCTACTTTTTGTCCACCCACACTGGATTTACATCTTGACAAGTACCTGGTGAATCCTTTATAATAGTATCACGAACTGGGAGAAAGACCTTCCAAGCGCAAAATTATCACCATCACTAGGAGAACATCATCATGGCATATTCAAAAGCACAGGAAGCACGTCTGAGCGAATTCGACGAAGTAACTTACGACCAGGCAGTAGCATTGGCTAAAGAGCTTGGCTACTCACTAAAGTCTGTCATCTCTAAGGTGCAGTCGCTGGAAATCCCTTACGTTCGTAAGGAAGTGCCAGCTCCTAAGCCAAAGCAGGCTACCAAAGCGGAGATTCTGGCTGAAATTCAGGCATTTAACCTTGACCTGGACCTCTCTGGTCTGATTGGCGCTTCACGAGTAGCTCTTGTGGAACTGGTTAAGTCAGAGAAGACTCGTGCTAGAATTCAGGCCTTTAACCCAGAGGACTGAAGCTACGCTATAGTTTGCTCACCCTAACAAGGGTGGGTGGGCTTTAGATTTATATGCCTTTAACAGGGTAGAGGGATACACGTCTGCCCTATTGACCAAATTTAGTCACACAGCGTTTTTTAGCGCCGATTATACAGTAGTAAAGCAACAATGTCAAGTACTTTTTCCACCATCGGCCCAATTTAGTCCAACCCGCTCAGGCCTACCATAATTGTACCAAATTTATGGCATTTTCACACTAATCGCTGCAAATCGCTGCAAATCGCTGCAAATCGCTACAACCTGCCACTTTTGTCTTATTATCCGTTGTTTTGCTTACTAACTTGCCAAAAGTGGCTGTTTATTGCTGCGATTTGATTAAATTTGTTAAATTTGGGGGCAAGGTTAGAAATTTGGCTTGACTTTATCGGTTCGTGCGGCTCCAATATCATAATATCCTACTACAGCAGGGCTGTTTATTGATGCGATTTGGCTAAATTGTGGGCAAGGTTAGAAATTTGGCTTGACTTTATCGGTTCGTGCGGCCCCCCGAAAAATGACCTGTTGGAACGGTGCAATTTTCAGGTAGAATCTTAACTCTAAAATAACGAGACAAATAGGGGCTATGCTTGCAAACAATTCTTGACATCAGTTGCAGAATGAAGTATAATAGTATTCTGAATTGAGAAAACAACCGCGGAGAATGATAAAATGGAAAGAACTAACTATACAAATTACAGTGATTGGTTACTGGCATTAACTTTGGTAGCTATAGATAAGGGTGTGTATTTGGATTTAGAAGAGGATAAAGATGCCTATTTCATTAGTACTGAAGGTAATGTAATCTATGCTGCTTGGTGCGTTAGTAAATGTAAAGGCTTTGTGTTGGTGGAAGTATGAAACCACGTAAGATAAATAAAGCACACACTGAATACCTATTACAAAAACTAGAATTGGCTGGTATTCAAATACCTAAAGGCTATGAAATCTATGCTACTGATACAGTGCGTGGACGTTGTAGCTATAGGTCTATGAACATTACAGTTCCTTTATGGGCTACTGGATTAGCTGACTATGCTAGAGATGCACATAATGATGATGTGAACTTTTGTATTTACTATGCTTGCCACGAGATTGCTCATGTTATGACTGGATACATTAAAGGCGCTCCACATGGTGCTAAGTTCATGAGTAATTTCAAAGCTATTTGCCCTCAACACTTGTGGCACTTTGAAATCGGATACAAACCCCGCAATGCTGCGGCAGCTGGAATTAGGAGTAAGAAATGAACGACCTACAGAAATACTTAAATAAATTGCAAACTGGTTTACTAGAACTTAAGACTGAAACTAATGATTTACTTACCAAGAGCAGGGTTTTTGATGATGGGTTTTTTAAAACGCACGTTTTACTGTTCCCTTTTAATGATGGGGGGTGCTGTGGCATGTATTCATTCTAACCATGCATATGATGAGGACGAATATGTTGATTCAGCAGATGCTAGTTTAGAGCTATTTTCTAGCTATGAAGAAGCTCTTGATATGTATGAAAGGATAGACTTATGAACAACCCATTTGATAGTGATAGAAAGTACCATGCTGCTGTAGTAGCTGTAGGGTTATTCCGCATAGATGAATTGCAGTACTTTGAGCTTAGGGTGCTACTAACTACAGAAGAAATTAACTATGTATGTAATATTATAGACCAAGGCATACCTTTATTGGATGAAATGTTATGAAAAAAATAGGAATCTTTATTTATATAGCATCAGTATTGGTAGGCACACTAATAGTTGGTGTAGACATGCATTATCTAGTATTTGTCACAGGTATGTGGCTTATGGATGCTATTTATACTGTAGGTACTGAAATAATTAAAGCAATTAAGGAGTTGAAATGAGTAAAATGGTAGACGCAGTAAGAAAATATGCTACTGAGCATGAGGGCGTAGAAACCTGGGACTATGTAACAGAGGTTATGTCTGACTTAGACATTGCTAAAGTAGTAACTGGCTCTCCTTCAGATCGTATGGCACTGTATAAGTTAGTTAAATATGTGGATGGTAATGGCTATCATTTTTCAGACTAGGATACAAAAATATCTTGACCTCAACAGGTGAAAATGGTATAATAGTATTCTTAATTAGGAAAACAACCACAAGGAAAAACGATATGAACAAACTTACTCGTGAACAATTAATGAAAGTTGAGGAACTATTGGCTGTAAATGACCACATTGCAGACATTGCAGAGTATGAAAATGCCGAAGCAAACCTAGGACTATGTAGCACTATGTTTCATGAAGAAGTTAGATTAGCTGCTAGAAAGTATAATGTTATTTGGGGACAACTATGTGAGGGTACAGAATAATGGGTGAAATCATATATGGCCCTAACCACTTGGAATACTTGGAGAATATAATGAAAGAAACGCGTAGCGATACTGCAATGATTATGGATGAAATTAAGATAGAATTATCTCTAAGCCCTAATGGTTCAGAGTTGTTAGATAGTCTACTTAAAGAATTAAATGCTAAAGTATTTGGAGTACCCAACGTGCAACCTATGGGTAAGCTGTCCTCCTGGTTTTGGTGTAACGTAGACAAGCTATATGCTCTAATACCTAGTATCAGTATAGTTGTTTTCACTATCGTTGGTGCTGTATTAGTCATAATGACTTTTTAATACCTAAGTCGAAAAAAGTTCTTGACAGATACCCCTATTTTTTGATATAATATATTTCTGGTTTGAGGAAATTGAAATGCCTAAAGAGTTAAACTACACGAAAGAGCAAGAGGATACTCTTAAAGGGGAGTATATTGCAAAGCCTACTAGGGCTACTGTTAATAAATTAGCTAAAATGCTAGGACATAGTGAGCGTTCAGTAATATCTAAACTATCATGTATGAAGATTTATATAACACCTGAACGTACTACTAAGTCAGGGAGTCCTATTGTTAGGAAAGCCTCACTGGCAGAGAATATAGGGGATTATTTTGGTAATAGATACCCCTCTTTAGAAAAAGCTAATAAGATTGACCTAACTGCACTTTTAAATGATATGATAGATCACTTTGGAGAACTTGATGCCAACGATTAATGAACGTATTGATGCACTAATGGAAGCTAATGGAGTTGAGCCTAGAGCTGTAGGTGTTCCTGTTAAGGTAGGTAATAAGCGCAATGTAGTTGCCGGAGGTAATGGTTTCTTGGGGCAGCGTTTCCCTGTGACCCTTTATGCTCCTTCATGGCTATGGCTTTTGCGTGAAGAAAACACAGAAGCTATCCTTGATTTCTTGGAAGCAAATCAAGACTCCCTATCTTGGGGTAATGATACGTAGTAAGAACAGACCCCACAGAGCCGAGCTGACTGGTAGAGCCGAGTGGGATTAAGCGGGTAAAGCATTTAACGGATGATGCCTAGGCTTCCACCCTGGTGAATAGAGTTCGATTCTCTATACCCGCTCCAATTTATAAACGAGCCGTGGACATGTGGAGGTCAGGGGACGCCCTGTTGTGGGTTCAAATCCTATACACGGCTCGTACTTTAATGAGAAGATTTGCCAAGCGACGTTGAAAATATTTCTTGACAAGTTGGTTGTTTTTTGATATAATAGTATTCTGGATTGGGAAATAAGCGATAAAAACAAAGTCAATTCATTCAGAAGGTTCGGTTAAAAAACTTCTTGACAGATAGGTCAAAAACCTGATATAATAGTTATTCAGAAGTTGAGAAGAAAGCTAAAAAATGAGTCTTGTCAGTGACTCCGCCTCTACCTTGAGGAACTGATAGTGCCACCGAGGGGCGCACTTTAAGATTAACCCCTTAGCCGACCTCCTTAAAATGTGTGGGGGTGAACGCGGGATAAATAGTGCTCCCGTACTTATTAAATGGGTCTTGTCAGTGACTCCGCCTTATGCCTTACCCTGCATTTGATAGACTGCAAAGCTATGATTGTGTTTGGTAAGCAAGGAACTGATAGAAGGGTAGTGCCTTCGAGCAGGTACCTAGTACTTCAATCTAGGCGTTAGTTCCACACGGGGGGACTCGTACCACTCTTTCGATAATCGAGTCGGGATTATACACTCCCGTTAATGCCTGGAAGCGTGTATACTAGGGACGCGGCTCTCTAGAAGGTTCTGAGAGGTTCCTATAGCTTAACTGAGCGTGCCGCACTAATTCGAAGGTTAGCTACCTTCAGATAGCCTCACTTGCTTTAATGTGGCGTATGCCCCCTAGTACGATAACCTAGGCGTAAGACTTGAACTGATGAACGAAAATAAAATCTCAAGCGTGTGAAAGTGGTGAAAGACGAAACCTTTATACCAGATACTGCCGAGTTATCTAAGTTTCGACACTGCTTGCAAGCGGTTAGAACCATGAGGGGCTGCTACCCTACACTCGGCAACAAACATGGGAGGTTAACCACTCCGCAAACGGTCTGAATCCTACCGTATAACTGGATAGGCGGTCTACTGCCTAATAGTACAAAGTAGATACCTATTCGGAAGTCTTTGAGGGTGAAATCATAGACTAGGATTTGCAAGACCTATTCTCCGTGTCGAAAAAGCCTTGGTAGGCACTTGCAGCTAATTAAAGACCCTGTGGTTGGGGAAAGTAAAACCGCCTTTAAACATATATCTACTTGGCGGTATAAAAATGAAGGTTGGGATTATGTCGTGGAGTTTGCTATTTATAGGTCTTAGGTTGAACACGTAAAACTTCCAAATAGGAAAAAGACTAGGAGTTTGTGCAAAGGCAACAAACACGTTTAAAGTAGTAGGCGGGGCTTTAAATACACGTTTATTTGCATCAGGTTATCTGCGTGTCTAAATAAGAATTTTAACAACTGTCTTTACCAAGTAGATGCTTGGTTCGGGACCCCACTTAGGGTGGGGGGAATTGGGAGCGTAGTGTGCGGGGCTACCCAGTAGTTATTAATAAGCTCTTTGGTGTAATAGAGCATGGAAATGAGGTGAATTTCTAGGTGCATGTGTCGAATCTTGCAGGAGCTTATTAATAATTTGGGTATGACTAGGCCAGTACACGGTACTTCTTTCGAGAATCCTAATTGCTGATGAGACAAGAGTGCCATAAGAACACATGTTGGCAACCCAAGTTATTTATAAGTGTATTTTTCTTGTTCGGAGTAAATGCCGTACTTGTATGAGTACACTTTTAAATAACAGATTTATTTAGTAATGAGGTATGGAGACTGTCTTATGACAGCATGGAGGATACAGAGGCATCTGTATGTGTAAGAACTAAATATTAGGTAGTAAGTGTTCAAAGTGGCCGGTTAAGCTACGCTCTATGCTAATGATGCGACCAAATCGTTTTGTTAGAAAAAGCCAGTAGGAGATGAACTCCTTGCGACTTACTACCGAACCTAACACAGTCAAATGGTGGCAGCACCTTTTGAGTCAGAAGTAGCGATAGGTGATAGAAATCTCTCCTTCTACTATAAAACTACAAATAGATCTCGTGTTGTCTGCGTTACCCGACAGATAATGGTGGTAATCATTGCCCACCCACTTATTTAATAATATATTGATGTAACTCCCACTGCGTGGCATTCAATATAGTGTACACCGCGTCATAGGTCTGTGTCAACTCACAGCCGGTGTATCATTCTCCGTGTAGCTGAGCTTGGTTTAGCATTGCGTTTGGGGCGCAAAGACGTAGGTTCAAGTCCTACCGTGGAGACCACATTAGCCTTTGGTCACATAGGCAATCGACACATGAAGCGTTATTCATGCGGTGGAAATTCCGATACAGCCCCGTCAGAGCTTGGACGTAACTCAAGTCAGTGTATAGTTCTACTGCTCTATAAGTGAACTACTTGGTTTGTTAGCCTAGTATGAGTACACAACGAGTATTTTAGTATACTGTTATGAATGTACCATGACACAAAATATCAAGGCCCAAGTAGGAGGTCTTTAGCCTGAACCGCATCCTACAATAAATTTAGTGTGAAATGAGAGTTAGCTTTCTTTATAGCACGAACGTTAGATAGGCAATCACATGCCTTATAAAGACTGGGGGCTTAGTAATAACACCCTCTAACCGAATTTGAGAATGGTGACTCCCAGTGGAAGTCTGGGAACGTATTTTTAATAAGACTAAATTAACTGCGGTTTTGAGCTGAGTATGTTTCCGCCATCAAGTAAGAGAACAAAAAACCAGTCTTAGATGTGTTACATCATTTGGGCGACAATAGCAAATGTAACGCTTAGGGTCGTCAAAAGTCTTATTCTTTATTAGTGCGGGGTAGTTCAGCCAGGCAGAACGTCGGCCTCATAAGCCGAAGGTCAGTGGTTCAAATCCACTTCCCGCAACCAAGTTAAATGGTGTAGTTAGATGACGGAGGTATCAAGCCCTCTGTCTATGAATCCGGTACTACGTAATTAGCTATAAACCGTGGGTACGTAGAGTAGCAGAATAAGGGGGGGATTGATCATCCTATAACCGAAAGCTGTACCACAGGACACCAAGCCTGTCATGATTACTGAACGCAGTAGAAAATTTCTATATCATTTATCTAAAGTTCTGAGCAGTCAACTCAGAGAAGTGAGCCAGCCCGCTTAAGAGGTAGGCGGGGAATGTCCCTTCCCTAAGGCAGGCTATGTACTGCGGGATACCAGTGATAGGTTTACTATACAGTTACGGCTCATGACTAGAAATGTGCTAGGTTTTTAATGTTTCCCTCATATTGAAATAAAACATTCAGGTGTTAATGGGTACGTCTGCTAGAGCTGACACTCTTATCCATTCTATAGTAGCCCGGACTCCTAGCGAGTTCGGGCTTTTATTGGGCTTTAAGGCAGAGACATCAAAATTTCATCCCCCTGACCTAGCAAATAATTCTTTACAATGATAGGTTAAGGTGATATAATAGTTTTAGAAATTGAGAAAATAACCGGAAACGGAGACACATTCTTTGTAGCTAAGGCATCAGCAAATCGCTACTTATTTTCTCAACTAATACACCTGTCGTCTAAAGGTTAGGACAGAGGGTTTTCAATCCTCTAATCGGAGTTCAAGTCTCCGCAGGTGTACCAATTAACTGAAAGGGAGAAGAAGGGTATAAACACGCTCTTAACTGAGAAAGGAATATTTCTTCTTCTTCTTACCTTATAACCACGGAGATTATTATGACAATAGAGACACTTAGAGAAGAATACGAAAACTCTTGGATTATGCTGACTATTACAATAAGTCGGGTGATGAGGATTTATACCAGTATTACATGGGTAGAGCTAGTGCTTTTGAAGATTTGATTGTATTTCACTTCAGTGAAAGAGTATGAATAAAGTAACCACAGAAATGATAGATGATATAGAGAAGAAATTATCTGGAACTTGTAATTACTTTGATATCGAAGAAGAGTCTGAAAAGCTGTGTGTTGATGAACTAGGCTTAGCTATGGCTATGGATGAAGCTGGTATTTATATGTGTAATATTTGTGGTTGGTGGACGTACCCAGGAGAAAGTTGCTCTGAACACGACCATGATGAAATTATTTGTACTGATTGTTGTGACATTGAGGAAAATGAAGAATGAAAACAGTATTTATATTTGCAAAATGTAGTGATATGTGTAATATTGAAATTGTAGAGAGTAAGAGTCGTGAATGTGTAGTATATAATGGGTACTCTTATGACGGTAGTGACTATATTGACCTAGGTATTGATTTTGATACAGGCAAAGTAGAAAACTGGAAGGTAATTAGAGAACAATGCATTAAGGTATGTAAAGGAGGATGAATAATGAACTTAGCAGAACTAAAACGTAATTTGGAATTTGTGGAGCATACCCACAACTTAGAGGAAATTGAAATACTGCGTAACGACTATAGGGACGAAAATATTCAGTATTCAAAAGTAGATATATACCTAAAACAGAAAGATGGTACAATTGTTTTAGTTGTTAAATAAATGGGTAGTTGGCTGAGTGGCATTAAGCGCTAGACCGTTAATCTAGTTTACCTGGGTTCGAATCCTAGACTACCCGCCAATTTTTAAAAGAAGTTCTATAGTGGCATAAGATATCGTGATGGGTATTGAAAGACGCTACATAACAATAGAGGTTTGATCACCTCTGTACAAAATCAGTGTAGATAATGCTATATACCCTAGATGTTGCAACGATAAACCAAAATAGCTAGGGGACACAAGAAACTCTATAGAATTTCTTTAAGAATTGGGCTTTAAACCCTGCATATACAAGGTGTACCTGAACGCCATCATGTTAAGTGTGTACAAGATTAAACAGTTGCACACATCAGGTCTAACACAAATTACAAGCACACTGCCACTTAATACATAAATGCAGAGATCGCTATAGCCTCCTTCTGCGGGTTAGTATAAGGGTTGCAACCTTTATATGTTAGTGTGCTTTCTAATAAAGGTAGTGAGGCGGATATCGGCTTAAGCCGCCACGGACTGTAAATCCGTAGTCTGCTAGACAGGGTGAAGGTTCGAGTCCTTCCACTACCACCAGTTTTGATGTAGTAGGTAAAATCGACACACCAGCATAGGTTAAGGCAGGAGGTAAACCCGTGAGGACTCCAATAGTAAAAGCCTTTCCACACAAACTATGTACTTTCCCATTTGGCGAATGGGCTACATCAAATTTAATTAAGGAATAAATGATTAACTCACGCGACCAATTAATTGTATACTTGTATAGTAAGGTAGAAGCCCTAGAATATGATATTAATTTTAAGGGTGAACTTTATAAAATTGCTCAAGTAGATATACTTAAAGAAGTTATCAAATTCGTAGAACAAGGTAATACAAATGCAAAAAATTAGAATGATAAGCGACCTGCACATGGAGTTTGGCGGGGGTATGGTTGTTACGTTCCAAGAGGATGATAAAGATACTATTCTAGTTTTAGCAGGAGACATTAACGTAGGTACTGGGGCGACTGATTTTATTGACGCATTGCTACTAAGATTTAAAGAAGTTATCTATGTGTTAGGTAATCATGAGTTTTATCACAATGATATGGATAAGATTCGTAACTGGTGGAGGGCTGCAGAAAAGTATCGTTACAATTTTTACGTTCTAGACAATGCTGTATATGATCAGCACGACCTAAGAGTAATTGGCACTACTTTATGGACTGCTGCTTTTGATAAGGAACTTGAGGCAAGGCTGAATGATTTTCACGTTATATTTAAAGACTCTGGTAGGCTACGTATTGATTACACTAGAGAGCTTTACCTATGTAATGTACAGTTTCTAGTAGATAACTTAGAGGTTCCTTTCGATGGAGCCACTGTGGTTGTAACACACCATGCTCCAGTTGAGAGGTGTGTAGTACCTAGATTTGAAGGAAACTGGCTTAACCCTCTATTTCATAATGAGTTGGACTGGTTGATTAAGAAGTATGATATTGATGCTTGGATTCATGGACATATGCACGACACATTTCAGTTCAATCATTTCGGTACTGAAATTATTTGTAACCCTAAAGGTTATAAAGATGAGAATCCTGCGTTTGATGTTAATAAATTTATAGTAGTATAATGGTGTTGCTAGTTCAGTGGTAGAATACTCGCCTGTGAAGCGAGTGACCAGGGTTCGATTCCCGGCTTCACCCCAAACTGTAGTAAGCCTAGGACACGCAGGCTATAAAATGATGTGGGAGTAGGTGGAATCCCTACCTAATATTTAGGATGGAAGCTCATGTGGACGAGCAGGAGACTTTTAATCTCTTGGCAGAGAGTTCGAGGCTCTCCCATCCTACCACTTTCGGACCGGTAGCTCAACTGGTTAGAGCAGCACCCTCATAAGGTGTTAGTTGTTGGTTCAAGTCCAACCCGGCCCACCACTTAAGGATAAAAAATATGCGATTTCTAATAGTATACATGACAACAGGGTATTGCGGTTCTGACAGCTATGAAGCTTTAGCAGTAGAAGATGATGCCACTGATTGTGAAATCTACAAAATAGCTCGTGAAATGGCTATAGAGAACGCTGCTTCTTATGGGCTTGAGATAGGCTGTTATGATGAAAATTCTGGATTAGAGGAAGATGATCCTGAGTGTGAGTACATTGAGGAAATGATTGGATACTCTTTTGAAGAGTATAATGGTGAGGACCACGATGATTATCGCTCAGGCGGTGGCTCCTTCTCAGATGACTTTGATGCGATGTATGGGCATCTTCCAGAATTTTATAACTAATAATGTCCAGTAGTTTAATGGTAAAACGCTCAACTGATAATTGAGAAAGTGAAAGTTCAATTCTTTCCTGGACAACCAATTAAGGAATATAATGAAACATAATATCAAAGAACTGATAAAAGGTAAAGTACATTTTCTATATTATAGAGCGCAGCATTTGTATTATAAAACAGAAAGCGGTTTTATATTTACAGTACCTATTGAAGATTGTGGTGGCGCTACATTTCTAGCAGAAGATAAAGCTATTACTTTCATGCGCTACATACGGAAAGAACTTGAGTTCTTACAAACTTAAATATGTACACAGACTCATACACTAAAATTAAAGAGGCTATAGAGGAAGCTCTAGCATGCAAAGCATCGTTTCCCGAGATACAAGAGAGAAAAACAATGTACAAAATAACTAAACATTTTGAAGAAAACACTAAAGGACGCGACTTTGTAGTGGGCGACCTGCATGGTACGCACTCACTATTTCTATCAGAACTATTAGCTGTTGATTTCGATTTTGAAATTGATCGCTGCTTTTCTGTAGGTGATCTTATTGATCGTGGACCTGAGTCTGTTAAATGTCTGGAACTTTTAAATAAGCCTTGGTTCCACGCAGTTATAGGCAATCACGAAGATTTACTAATGGACGACATGAACTACTCTTGTTGGATGATGAATGGTGGTAATTGGATTAACAGTTGCGAACCTAATGACATATACAGATTCCGTGACTTGGTTAGGGACAACATGACTCTTACATTGAGTGTAGACACGCCTTGGGGCAAGTGCGGCATGGTACATGCCGAATCAGCCCTAGACTTTAATGAAAACGATATTAGAACTTCAAACATTAATATGTGGGCTAGACAGCATATCAAACATCAGCAAGATGCACCAACTATTAAAAATATTGATCGTCTAGTAGTTGGGCATACTCCTTTGAAAAAAGTAGTACGATTCACTAATCATGTTTACATTGATACTGGTGCTTGTTTTGGGGGTGGTTTTTTAACACTAATGCCTATGCAAGATGTATTTAAATCAATAACACAACAAGCTAGTAAACCTAAGGAGGCTGTTTTAGATGACAACTTTTAAAGCCTACCAAGCCGGGGACACAATCAACGTCCCAATCAATGGTAAACTAGTAGATTGTAAAATCCTTCATATTCCAATACAACCTGGACAGATGTGGGTTGTGGAATATGAAGGTGGGAACTACGCTATTGATACTAAGCTAACTAATATAGCTCAACGACAGAACAACGTAGCTTTATTTTAAACAATAGGACAACACAATTTATGACTATTTCAATTGCTAGTGGTATTATGAAACCTAAACCTTATAATGTAGTTAGTTTTAAACAGGCGGGACTTGAGAAAAAGCTTACTAAGATACAAAATAAGCTTAGTACTCAGTATGAGCTTATCCATAAACAAATTATACAAATGCAGGCTACTAATCGCCTAGCTAAACAGTTAGAAGATGAATACACCCTTTTACTTACTAATTATGAGGGTGAAATACCTCAGCATTTTAAAGACTTTACAAAATGAGCTATACACCCGAACTAACTGCATCTATTGTACTAGAGTATGTAGCTTTACCTAATAGAGATACAGTAGACGCACTTGCTTTAAAATATAATAAACCTACTAAGTCTATTATAGGTAAGCTTAGCCATGAAGGAGTATATCGTAGAGAATCGTATAAAACGAAACAAGGTGAAACCCCTATAACTAAGATTGAAATAGTCCATTCTATAGCACACCTGCTAAATATAGACCCTGATATTCTTCAAGGTCTAGACAAACCACCAAAATCCACACTTAAATTACTAGAACAGCACATGAAAATATCAATCAGTACCATATAAGTAGTATTGTTATTGTTCTCGCTTCGGGGTCTAACGAACTTTGATATTCTAGTACATGTTATTCTCGCTTCGGGGTCTAACGAACTTTGATATTTTAGTACATCACCTCATCAATAATAAAAATACCACATTTGAACTTTGATATTCTAACTAACTTTGATATTCTAGAACATCACCTCATCAATAATAAAAAT
>Ga0209414_1001110_pt1 | contig 12923 bp, 13 predicted proteins | sample LakVidmifraction_4_FD_181154 | JGI IMG/M metagenome (GOLD analysis project Ga0209414, IMG submission 181154) | Hypersaline microbial communities from Lake Vida, Antarctica - Brine Hole Two &gt;0.2 micron (SPAdes) (version 2) | ecosystem: Environmental > Aquatic > Non-marine Saline and Alkaline >... | reverse complement strand
TGATAGTTGAGAGTGGGGTAGTCCCTATGATAAGCAATTAGGAAAATAATAATGACACAAACACAGACAGCCTATGAACAAATTAAGCAAACACTGGCAAATGAGCCAAAAACCTGGCTGGTTACTGGGGTAGCCGGGTTTATAGGGTCAAACTTACTGGAGACTTTACTACTGCTTAACCAGAAGGTAGTGGGTTTAGATAACTTTGCCACCGGCTTTCAGCATAATTTAGATGAAGTACAAGCATTAGTGAATGCGCAACAATGGCAGGGCTTTACTTTTATAGAAGGTGATATTCGCAATCTTAAAGATTGCCAAGCGGCCTGTACGGGTGTGGACTATGTCTTGCATCAAGCGGCATTAGGTTCAGTACCGCGCTCTATCGCTGATCCTATTGCTACTAATGAGACCAATATCTCCGGCTTTTTAAATATGCTAACGGCAGCCCGTGATGCACAGGTATCAAGCTTTACCTATGCTGCCAGTAGTTCAACCTATGGTGATCATCCTGCGTTGCCAAAAGTCGAAGATAACATTGGCAATCCACTATCGCCCTATGCAGTCACTAAGTACGTCAATGAGTTATATGCCGATGTATTTGCTCGCACTTATGACTTTAATACTATTGGTTTGCGCTATTTTAATATTTTTGGCAAACGCCAAACCCCCGATGGTGCTTATGCCGCAGTGATTCCTAAGTGGACGGCGGCTATGATTCAGGATGATAAAGTCTTTGTTAATGGCGATGGTGACACCAGTCGCGATTTCAACTTTATTGAAAATGCGGTACAGGCCAATATTTTGGCAGCGACTGCAAATAGTGACGCTAAGAATCAAGTTTACAACGTGGCAGTCGGTGGACGTACCACTCTAAACACTTTATTTACTGCCTTAAAAGAAAGCTTAAGTGAAAATGGGGTGAGCTATAACCAAGAGCCTGTCTATCAAGACTTTCGGGCTGGCGATGTGCGGCACAGTCAAGCAGATATTAGCAAGATCAAAACAGGATTGGGTTATGATCCGCAGTTTGATATTATCCAAGGCATTGAAAAAGCCATGCCTTGGTATGTACAGTCTTTAGCTTAATTTTTATAGTGGAATTTATATGTTTAAGATGATTAGGCAGCTTTTCTCATTGCTTTCGGCTCGGCAAGTAAAGCAGTTTTATATCTTGCAAGTGCTGGTAGTGGTCATGGCTTTTACTGAGTTGTTAGGTATTGCTTCTATAGCGCCCTTTATGGCTTTAGTCGGTGATATTTCTATACTAGAAAAAAGTAATGTCTTTGCCGAACTGTACCAAATGTCTGGCCTAACAGACCCTATGGATTTTGTGTTTTATACTGGTTTACTGGTACTTGTTGCCTTAACGATTTCTACCCTAGTGTCTATGTTTACCATTTGGAAACTGTCTCTTTATGGGGCGAGCGTCGGTATTGAAATTGCTGATCGCCTCTATGCTTATTATATGCAAGAGGACTGGCAGTTTCATGCCAGTGGTAGTAGTGCCCAATTGACCAAGCAGGTATCCACAGAAGCCATGCGCATAACGGGTGGAATAATACAGCCATTGATGCGAATGAATGCCAAAGTAGTTTTAGCTGTCCTTATATCGGTCAGTATATTAATTTATAACCCGGTTATAGCGATAGTCGGTTTACTCATATTTGCTATCGCTTATTTCTTACTTTATAAGCTGGTCCGTAACAAGCTTGTCTCTAATGGTCAAAAAATATCTCAAGTTTCTACTGATCGCTTTAGATTAATGAACGAAGGCTTTGGTGGCATTAAAGATGTCTTGCTGCTCAATCGTAGTCATGATTTTGTCAAACGTTTTGAAGAAAGTGGCACGATTTATGCTCGCGCTCTAGGATTGAATGCCGGTATTAGTCAAGTACCTCGCTATTTTATGGAGTTAATAGCTTTTGGCTCCATGATTGGGTTAGTACTACTACTGATTCAATGGCATGAAGGTAATCTAGGGGCAGTACTGCCAATTTTAGCCGTTTATGCTCTAGCGGCATTTAAATTACTACCTGCTTTACAGCAAATTTATGCTAGCGTCGCTCAGATTAAAGGAAATATAGCGGCGTTTGAAGCGGTCAAAGAAGACCTGGAGCAGTCCCTTAATCATAAAGACTCTGTTACTGAAGAGATCATACCCATACGTAAAGATCTAAAGGAAAAAATTACTTTAAGCGATATTAAGTTTGGTTATCCTGGTAAATCAAGACCTGCTGTGAATGGGGTCACTATGACTATTCCAGTTAATAGTGTGGTCGGTCTAGTAGGGTCATCCGGTTCTGGAAAATCTACTTTAATTGACTTATTACTTGGTTTACTAACGCCGCAAAGTGGTCATCTATATATGGATGATACTTGCATTACTGCTGAAAATAAACGCGCTTGGCAAGATACCTTAGGCTTCGTACCGCAAAGTATTTTTTTGAGTGAAGGGTCTATCGCTGAAAATATTGCTTTTGGTTTACCGGCCAAAGATATTGATTTAAAGCAAGTCAATAAAGCTTTAGAGCTTGCTAGTTTAACCGAGCTGGTTGCGCAGCTTCCTGATGGGGTAAATACCAAAGTAGGTGAGCGGGGTGTCCAGCTGTCTGGTGGCCAACGTCAGCGTATTGGTATTGCCCGAGCACTTTACCACGAAGCAAAAGTCCTAGTGTTTGATGAAGCCACTAGTGCCCTAGATGGCATTACAGAAAAAATAATAATGGATGCGATACATGACTTTAGTGGTCAAAAGACCATCATTATGATTGCTCATCGTCTAAAAACGGTACAGAAATGTGACATTATTTATTTAATGGAACAGGGTAAAATAGTGGATCAAGGGACATACCAAGAGCTGTTAGAAAAAAACTCTCAATTTAAAGAAATGGCGGAGCATGCTTAATAAAGACCCTGTAGGAAGTTAAAGTAGTAACTTAAATTAGGAACAACTTAAATGAAAATTCTGGTTACAGGTGGTGCAGGTTTTATTGGTTCTGCTGTTATACGCCACATTATGAATAATACCCAAGACAGCGTCGTTAACCTTGATAAGTTGACCTATGCTGGTAATCTTGAGTCCCTTATCAGTGTCAGTGACAGTCAACGTTATGCTTTCGAGCAAGTTGATATTTGCAATGCAGACGAACTTAAGCGCGTATTCGCGCAACACCGACCTGATGCAGTGATGCACCTTGCCGCGGAATCTCATGTCGACCGCTCCATTGATGGTCCAGCTGAATTTATGCAAACCAATATCGTGGGCACCTATACTCTATTAGAAGCTGCCCGTGCTTATTGGAATGAGTTAAACAATGAACGTAAACAAGCGTTCCGCTTTCACCATATTAGTACCGATGAAGTTTATGGGGATTTGCCGCACCCTAGCGATCAAGCTGATGCAGATAAGCATCTATTTATAGAAACTACTGCCTACCAACCCAGTAGCCCTTATTCAGCTAGTAAAGCCAGTTCAGATCATTTAGTCAGAGCTTGGCTACGTACTTATGGCTTTCCAACACTTATTACCAACTGCTCTAACAATTACGGCCCTTATCACTTTCCAGAAAAGCTTGTTCCACTGGTAATCTTAAATGCTTTAGAAGGCAAACCCTTACCCATTTATGGTAAAGGCGATCAAATCCGTGATTGGTTATATGTAGAAGATCATGCTAGGGCATTATACAAAGTGGCTACTGAAGGTAAGGTGGGTGAAACGTATAATATTGGCGGTCATAACGAAAAGCAAAATCTTGAAGTAGTACAAACCATTTGTAAGATTCTCGATGAAATGATACCTACTAGCAGCAGTTATGAGTCATTAATTAGATACGTGACTGACCGCCCTGGCCATGATCGTCGTTATGCGATTGATGCTAGTAAAATAGAAAAAGAACTGGGCTGGCGCCCTCAAGAGACCTTTGAGTCTGGTATCCGTAAGACTGTGCAGTGGTATTTAAATAACCCGCAATGGTCTCAACGGGTACAGGATGGTAGTTATCAGCGTGAACGTTTAGGAGTAGCACTATGAATAATATTAAAGGAATCGTCCTAGCGGGCGGGTCAGGTACACGTCTGTACCCTATCACTAAAGGCGTATCAAAACAGCTACTGCCTATTTATGACAAGCCGATGATTTACTATCCTTTGTCTGTATTGATGCTAGCTGGTATTAGTGATATTTTATTGATCAGTACGCCAGAAGATATCAGCAGCTATGAGCGCTTATTAGGGGATGGTAGCGAGTTTGGCATTAATCTCAGTTATGCTGTACAACCAAGCCCCGATGGCTTAGCACAAGCATTTATTATTGGTGAAGAATTTATTGGTGATAGCAATGTGTGCTTAGTGCTTGGCGATAATATTTTTTATGGTCACGGTTTTGGCGCTATGCTACGCGAAGCTGCTAGTAAGCAAAGTGGTGCTTCTGTATTTGGTTATCAAGTAAAAGACCCAAAGCGCTTTGGTGTGGTTGAGTTTGATGAACAGAAACGTGCTATTTCATTAGAAGAAAAGCCGCAACAGCCTAGATCAAATTATGCCGTAACAGGTCTATACTTTTATGACAACAGCGTTGTAGAAATAGCCAAACAAGTTCAGCCTTCAGAGCGTGGTGAGCTAGAAATAACCAGCATAAACCAAGCCTATTTAGAACGTGGTGACCTGAGTGTTGAGTTGCTAGGTCGCGGCTTTGCTTGGCTAGATACTGGTACACACGAAAGCTTGCTCGAAGCAGGTATGTTCGTCGAAACAATTGAAAAACGCCAAGGTTATAAAATCGCTTGCTTAGAAGAGATTGCCTATAATAATGGCTGGCTATCCAAAAAACAGTTGCTTCAGCAAGGTGAGTCACTTAGCAAGAACAGTTACGGCCAGTACTTGCTAGCTTTAGCAGAAGAAGAAGAAGTATGAGTTTAATCCAATGGGTCTATTTTCCACCGTTAGGTGATGATCGCGGCTCACTAGTCGCTTTAGAGGCAGAAACAACAGTACCCTTCGCTATTAAGCGCGTATACTACATTTTTGGTACCAAAGTTGGTGTGGCTCGCGGTTTCCATGCTCACAAAGATCTCAAACAAGTGGTAGTATGCGTTACTGGCAAGTGCCGTATGGTGTTAGATGACGGTAAAGAGAAAGTAGAAACATGGCTAGATTCTCCTACAAAAGGCTTATTGATTGATGGTTTGATTTGGCGGGAAATGCACGACTTTAGCGAGGATTGTGTGCTATTAGTACTTGCTAATGAGCATTATGATGAGACCGATTACATTCGTGATTACGATGAATTCTTGAGGTGTTTATGACTATCCATTCAACTGCAATAGTTTCTGATAAGGCTATTATTGAGGCTAACGTCAAAATTGGTGCCTATACAATTATCTATGATAATGTTGAAATTGCTGAAAACACGATAATTGAAGCGTTTTGTGAAATAGGTGTTTCCAATCATTTATCGAATGGTGATATATTATATATAGGTGCCAATTCACATATTAGATCGCACAGTGTTTTCTATGAAGGATCAGTTTTTTTAGAGTCATTAGTTACTGGACATAGGGTGACCGTTCGTGAAAAAGTAAACGCTGGGAAAAACTTACAAATAGGTACTCTATCTGACCTGCAGGGCCACTGTGAAATAGGTGATTTTGTACGTTTTCACAGTAATGTGCATATTGGTCAAAAAAGTAAAATTGGAGACTTCGTTTGGATTTTTCCGTATGTAGTTCTAACAAACGACCCGCATCCTCCTAGTGATACTTTACTTGGTGTAACAGTTGAAGATTATGCCGTTATAGCTACCATGACCGTAATTTTACCAGGAGCAACTATTAGTAATGGTTGCCTCATCGGTGCCCATTCTTCGGTAAAAGGTGTAACAGAAGCAAATATGATTTATGCAGGTTCGCCTGCCAAAAAAATATGCTCAACATCTAAAATAAAATTACACGATGGAAGTGGTGATGCCTATCCATGGCGTAAGCATTTTCATCGAGGCTATCCTGAAGAAATAGCTAAATTATGGATGAGTGAATAAATAATGAATATACAGAAGTCATTTGCTATAGAGGATATCCAAATAGGCATGAAAGCGTCATATACTCAGACGATAACTGATGCTGACGTAAAAGCATTTGCTGGTATTTCAGGGGATCATAATCCTGTGCATTTAAATGAAGAATATGCAAAAGACTCTCGCTTTAAAGATAGAATTGCTCATGGGTTGTTAACGGCAAGCTTTTTTTCTGCAATTTTTGGAACCAAGCTTCCTGGTGAAGGATGTGTATATGCTGGACAGAACTTACAATTTAAAAGACCCGTCTATTTAGGCGATACAGTAATTGCAACAGTAACTGTTATTGCTGTAGATGTCTCCAAAAAGCGAGTGACCTTCGAAACTGTATGTATGGTTAAAAATAAAGCGGTTACAACAGGTACTGCCGAAATATTTATTCCTTAGGTATATAATATGATTCCTTTCTTAGATCTAAAAGCCATTAATGCTCAATATCGTGATGAGCTTATAAATGCTTGCACACGCGTCATTGATTCTGGTTGGTATGTACAAGGCACAGAAGTGAATACCTTTGAGCAAGAGTTTGCAGCTTATTGCGGTACCAAGCATGCGATTGGTGTTGCTAATGGGCTTGATGCACTGACGCTTACTCTTCGAGCATGGAAAGAGTTAGGTAAATTAAAAGAAGGTGATGAAGTCATTGTCCCTGCGAATACTTACATTGCTAGTATTCTTGCTATTACCGAAAATCGTTTAGTACCAGTCTTAGTTGAGCCTGACCTAACAACTTATAACTTATGTCCCAAAAATACAGAATCCGCAATTACTAAGAAAACACGCGTTATTTTACCTGTACATTTGTACGGTAAATTAGCTGATATGTCAGCCATTATGGATATAGCCAAACGTCATAATCTATTAGTACTTGAAGACTCAGCTCAAGCGCATGGTGCTAGTATTGAGGGTAAAAAAGCGGGTAATTGGGGAGATGCTAGTGGTTTTAGTTTCTATCCAGGTAAAAACTTAGGTGCGTTAGGTGATGCAGGTGCTGTTACTACCAATGATGATGAGTTAGCTCAAACATTACGTGCCCTGGGAAATTATGGCAGTCATAAAAAATATGAAAACCTATACCAAGGTGTAAATAGTCGTTTAGATGAAATTCAAGCTGCGATCCTGCGTGTTAAACTGCGTCATTTGAATACTGAGATTGATGCTCGTCGTGCTGTTGCTAAGTCCTATATGGATGGCATAAATAATACCAGTATTACTTTACCTACTTTGCAGAGTGAAGAGTCGCATGTCTTTCACTTGTTTGTTATTCGTACCAATCGGCGTAGTGAGTTACAGCAACACCTGTTAGATAATGGTGTTCAGTCACTAATTCACTATCAGCTACCTCCACATAAGCAGCAAGCATATAAAGAATGGAATAACCGAAGCTACCCTATTACAGAAGAGATCCATGAACAGGTTTTGAGTTTACCCATTAGCCCAGTGCTGGCATCAAGTAATGTAAGAAATATTATAAATATTTGCAATGAATTTAATATATAAAAAAATTGGAACAATACTTTCCATTAACTATAATCAATAGCTTGTGTTTATTTTTTATTTAATATATTAAAAGAGGTTTAAATGAATTTGGTTACTATAATAATTCCTATGTATAACGAACAAGAAAATATAAAAAATTGCATAGAAGTTTTGAGAGGCCAGAAAAACCAGTATTTTGATGTTGTATTTATTGATGATGGTTCTACTGACTCTACTGTAAAAGAAGTTGAAAGTTGTTTATATTTACAGGTTGATTTTAATTATAAAGTTATCAAACAAACTAATAAGGGTGCAGCTGAAGCGCGAAGAATAGGTATCGAAAACAGCTCAACTAAGTTTGTTATGATTTTTGATTGTGATGATAAGTTATCAAATGACATAGTAAGTGAGGTCTACACACAATACATTGCTTATCCTAATGTAGATATTATCATGCCAAACATGCTTTTACAAAATAGCAATAAAGACTGGAATGATCTAATATTTTACACTAAAGAAACTATTTTAGAACCTTTGGATTGTATAGAAAATTCAATAGGTGGTTGGCATGTACATGGATGTCTAGCAGTTAGAAAAATAGTTTTTGAAAAAAGTTATAAAAGTTATAAAAGTTATAAAAGTTATAATGTTAAAAATACAAATTACATAAACAATGATGAAGTAATAACACGATTAAACTTCTTAAATTCTAAAGTAATAATAAGAAGTAAAGCTACTTATTACTATTGTTATAATATTTCATCTACAACTAAGAGAGTTAATTATAAAAAATATTTAATGATAAGAAACTCTTTCATTTTATTTGAAATCTTTAAGGATGAGAAAAAAATAGCACAAAAAATTATATCTGAACTAGTCTCTGCATCATGGAGTATTTTTAGATATATGCAGAAACATAAGATAGAAATTAAAAATACAATAGAGTGGGAAAATGAGATAAAATCTTCTTTAAAGCATATTAAATATTTTAAAGTTATGAAAAATATAAATTTAAAGAAAAAGATACAGTTAACTATCTTGAAAACAATATTTTTATTTTGAGAAATTTATGCTACCTTTAGTTTCTGTAGTTATTCCATGCTACAATCATGAAAAATTTGTACAAGACTCAATTCAAAGTGTTATAGATCAAACCTACGAAAATATAGAGTTGATTATCATAGACGATGGATCAAAAGACAATTCAGTAATAAAAATTAGAGAAATGACTGAATTATGTGAAAATAGGTTTGTAAGATTTGAATTTAGAAGTAGACCGAATAAAGGACTTAGTTCTACTCTAAACGAAGCGCTTGAGTGGGCCAGTGGCGAATATTTTTCATCGTTAGCATCAGATGATCAGATGTTTAATTATAAAACAAGCGTCCAAATAAATTATTTAGAAAATAATAGGTGTTATGCGGCTGTGTTCGGAGGAGTCCAATTAATAGATGAAAAAAATATAAAGTTAGAAAAGGTTGTTAGTAAAGCAAGAGCGTATAGCTTTGATGACATTATAATGCACAAACACAGCCTTCTTGCACCTACTCAAATGATTAGAATGAAGAACATCAGAAAGACGGGTGGCTATAAGCCAAATATGTTTATTGAAGATTGGTATATGTGGTTGCTTTTAAGCAGAGAAGCTAATATATTTAATATGGATGAGGTATTTGCATTTTATAGAAAACATGATGCAAACATTTCGAAAGACTTTAGAAAAATGAATTCTGCACGACTTGAAGTATTAAGTTTTTTTTCAGATTCAAGACTTTATGTCAAAGCAGTAAATAATATAAAGTGGCATAATACATATCAGGAATTAATATATTTAAATAATAATAAACTACTTAATATGGTTAAATTGGTTATTTTAGATCCAAAGAAAACGAGTAAAATATTAATAAAAAAATCTCTAAAAAATTTTTATAATAATCATAATTCATATTTTTAAAAATTTAATTATATATAAGGAAAATATCTACTTCAGAGCATTGTATTAAAATAATAAATATCAAAATTTTATAACTGGTGTAAACATATGAATTTGAAAATTTTAGTAATTAATTTAAAGGCATCTTCTAAGCGTAGAGCCAGAATATCAAAGCAATTAGATGGTTTAAATATTCCTTATAAATTTTTAGAAGCGACAGAAGGACGGTTATTAACTGATGAATGGATAGAAAATAATATAGGAGATAGATTAAAATATATTTATTATAATGAATTACACCATTCAGTAAATAAAAATGCACTCGCTTGTGCTGACAGCCACAGAAAGGCACAGTTGATTGCCTCTAATTTTGACAGTGGTTATACGTTGATTCTTGAAGATGATGTGGATCTTACTAGTAATTTCAAAAAGAAGATATTGAATACAGTTAAGCTTATGCAGGAGCATTCATTGTATCTTGCTTTTCCAGGGTATAACTTAGCTAAAGGTACTTGTGAAAAGCGAATTGATGCAGACTGCTCTGGCCTTGGCTTTTCATTTCTTAATTATCCTGTAGCTGGACATGTCTCAGGCTCTTACTCATATATTGTTGATTCTATCGGTGCTAGAAAACTAGTTGAAGATAATTTAGAGAAAATTCAGGATACGGCCGATACATTCTATGTTAAAGAAAAAGGGCTGAATGAAAGTACAGTGCTTTTGTATCCTAAACTAGTTACCACAGGTTACTTTGAGTCGGATATAGGTTATTTAACTTCACAGCATAGCTTAATCAAAAGGGCTAAGCGAATTATTTACTCATTATCATTGAAATCGAATACTGTCCATTATTTTTTGCGTTATAAGAAAGAAAAAACAATGTAGGCATCATATCAAATACTAAAATAATGTGTCTTAATCTACTATTAAGGACGATTAGTATAACTGATAACTATTGAAAGCTATTAGATCTCTTGCATAAGTCGTCGCTAACCCTTGAAACTCCGTTAGTAGAGGTCAATGGAATGGCACTTTTGCAAGAGGTTTATTACATTTGGTTTTTTAGATAGGCTGGTAACTGATATGAATAAAGCTAATTTAGATTGTTTATTGAATGGAAAAATTGATTAGAGTTGTGCAAATCAAACCCTAGAAAGACAAAGAGCTAATGCTATGATGTTCTTAAAATCTAATTTGGATTGATATGATTTCTGTAGTTATTCCCTTATACAATAAACAGCTGAGTATAAAAAGTACTATACAATCTGTACTTAATCAAACGTATAAAGACTTTGAAATTATCATTGTAGATGACGGCTCTACCGATGATAGTGCTAAAGTTGTTGAGAGTATAAGCGATAACAGGGTTCACATAGTTAGCCAATCAAATCAAGGCGTGTCGGCAGCACGTAACCGTGGCATAAACAAAGCTAGTAATGAATGGATTGCTTTTCTAGATGGCGATGATTTATGGAAAGAGAATCATTTAGAAGAAGTAAATAAAATGATGAGTTTATTTCCAGATGAAAAGATATATGTTACTTCTTTTGAGTATTCTGATAAGAGAGAAGTGTTTAAATGTCCACGCCAAACCTATAACTTTAAGATTGAAAATTACTTTAAAGAAGCAATACAAGAAACTCTAATATGTACAAGTATTGTAGTCATTAATAAAGATTGCTTTGAGAAAGTAGGGGGTTTCAATATTGAATTAGATCGTGGAGAAGACACAGACTTATGGGTAAGATTAGCACGTAATTATAATATTATAAAAAGTTCTACCGTAACTGCAACATATAGAATTGAAGCAGAGAACAGGACGGGACTAAGTAAAAAAATAGAAAGTACATACGTATATCATATTGACTTCGACGAAGTTAGAGATAGTAATGAAAAAAAATATTTTAAAGAAATGATCGCCAATAGGTTATATCAGTATGCTCGCTCAAGAGACTTAAATAACTTTCTGAAGTTAAAAAAAAGATATCCTTCAATAAGCTATCGTGCATTTATTAGATACTCTTCAAAGCACATTGCTAAAAGAGTATTTAAGAAATGATCAGAAGCTTTAAGGAAGATTTATGATGAAAAAAGTACTGTTAATGAATGTTCTTTACAAACCAAATGTTGGTGGTATTGAGAATTCAATATCTGAAATATCTAAGATACTAATCGATAACGGTTATGAAGTTGATATTTTATGTAGTAATAGAAATAACGAAGATGAAACACGCTTAGAAGCAATTTGCAAAAAAAACAGAGCTAAAATTTACCGCTATGATTATGATTATAGTAAGTTTTCTTTTTTAAGAAATATTTTAAATTCAAAAAAAGCTTTTAAAGATTTAAACGATAAGAATAAGTATTCATTTATAATATCAAGAAACTATTTTCTCGTGATAGTAGCTGCAATAACTGGCGTGAAAAACATCAAATACATCCCGCCTGAAGTAAGTTACTACTCTAAAAAAGGAACAAAATCAAGACCCTCTTTGAAAGAGTTAAGCAGAGATAGTATAAAATTTTTACTACAATGGTTTGCACTTATACTTTCAAAAGATGTCTATGTGCTCTCTGAAAGTATGTTCAATCAAGTTAGGCAGATAAGCTTGAGACTCATATCACCAGAAATAGTCAATCCTGGTATCAACCTAGAACGATTTTCTATTCCTAATTTGGAAGAAAAGAATAAACTTAAAGATTTATATGGTGTATCTAAAAACAAAAAAAATCTATTAGCACTTGGACGCTTTAGTGAAATAAAACAGTTTGATCTAGCTATATTGGCTATGACATTGCTACCTGACGACTATTTGCTTATTTTAGTGGGTTCAGGACCTGAGCGAGAAAAATACCAAAATATAATTAATAAGAATAACTTAAAAGATAGGGTTTTGCTGTTTAATTCAACTACTAGTCCTGAAGATTTCTACAAGATGGCCGATGTTTTCTTAATGACATCACGATATGAGTCATTCGGTCAAACTATCTTAGAGGCTTGTGTATCAGGATTGCAGATAATTTCATTCAGCCGTAAATCTGGAGTGAATACAAATACAGAACTAATGCTTTCAGAATGTGAAGGAGCCTATTTAGTAGAGGAACAGTCTATTGATGCATTAGCTAATACGATTATGGAATCCTTCGAAAACAAAAAAATAGCACATTCTAACTTCACTAAAAATCAGAATATATTAAGTAAGCGCTATTCATGGAATAATTTTGTTTCCAGTTTAAATATTCCTATTGATAAGTTTTAAAAAAATTAAAAGGTACACTAAGTGAAAGTATTGATGGTGATAACCGGTCTGGGCATGGGTGGTGCTGAACATGTTGTGGCCAATCTAGCTGATGAGCTTGTTAATTTAGAGCATACAGTGAAAATCGCTTATTTGACTGGTGAGGTTATAGTGTCGCCAAAGAGTCCTGAGATAGAGTTAA
>Ga0209414_1001109_pt1 | contig 12925 bp, 6 predicted proteins | sample LakVidmifraction_4_FD_181154 | JGI IMG/M metagenome (GOLD analysis project Ga0209414, IMG submission 181154) | Hypersaline microbial communities from Lake Vida, Antarctica - Brine Hole Two &gt;0.2 micron (SPAdes) (version 2) | ecosystem: Environmental > Aquatic > Non-marine Saline and Alkaline >... | reverse complement strand
ATTACTGAAATTGATGGACTTAAAGTTGCTGTATTTCTTGTAAAACGTGGACAAAACGGTAAATGGCACACCTTAATAACCACTGACTCAAAACTAAAATTCTTAAAAGCGATTGAAGTCTTTTTTAAAGAGGCTAAGCAGCTCTTTGGTCTTGGTAAATGCCAGTCTACCAATTTTGATGTGCAGATTGCGCAAATAACAAGTACAATGACTCAATATTTACTCATAAGTATAAGGTACAGGATGGAGGCTTATGAAACCATAGGCGGATTATTTAAAGATTTGAAGCAAGACTATATTGAAAACACGTTAAATATCAGGATCTTAGCAGTTGTCAACCAAATAATAACTCTTTTGGAAAAACTGGTAGATTCAATTGATATTATTACATCCAAGATAATAGAAAATATTGAGAGTTATGGATTTTTAACCAATACCCATAGCTTTAAACATCAGGTCGTTGAGTGAAATTGATTAGGTGCGAAACTTGAGTTACTTGAACTTACAAATCTATATTATAATAATAATTTAACCTTAAATTTTTGAATTAATGAATCCTTAGGGAAGGTTTCTTCGCAGATAATTCGATGATTTTATTTTATTTTTAAAAACTATACTTCAGCGCCAAAATCAAATTCCTTCCCGGAGCGGCAATACCCGAAGAATAGGTGCGATAACGTTGGTCGGTAATATTTTCCAGCGAGACCGTTGCCAGCCAGTTATATGAAATTTCATATTGTCCGGTAAAATTAATGGTGTACCAGGATGGTGAGTAAGGATTACTGTTTTGGTCTATGGCATATAAATATGCCTTTCCTTGTTCTGATGGAGCGAGGTCCTCGTAATCGAACTGCCCGTTGTATTCTCCAAAAAGATCGAGTTTTAGTTTATCACGCTTCCACACTAAATGCGTGTTTCCAAAAATTGGCGCCACATGTCGTAAAGGAGCGGTTGTTCCATTATCCAGTTGTTCTTTTCCTTCAGTAATGGTCAATTGAGAATTGAGAAGTAGAGATGGACTAAAGTTAACTGTAATTCCTCCTTCAAATCCATATACGTAGGCGCTGGCGGCATTTTGTATTGCCTGTACATTGCTTGGTTCTCCCTGGAAATCTATTGTTTCAACTCCATTAAAGCTAAAATCCCTCCTTATTAGAGCATTGTCCAAATGTGTATAAAAACCAGCAGTATCAACACATATGGATTCGGAAATTTTCCAGTTCACGCCAATTTCACCATTGTAGGCGTATTCAGGTTTTAAATTGGAATTGGGAACCACTACAGAGCCGGGTTCAGAATCGAAGACCTTTCCCACATCGTCTATATTAGGAGCTCTAAAAGCTGTTGAAAAGTTTAGTTTCCAATTAATTTTTTCTGAAGGATTCCAACTCAGCCCTGCACTTCCTGTTAATGCGCCGGTGCTGAGATCGGCATTTTTAAAAGGATATTCATATACGGCATCTTCAAAGTCGGCATTTAGAAATATATGGTTATACCTGGCTCCTGTTTGCAGGGTTAATTCCGGGTGGAGTTCCCATTGAAATCCAGAATAGGCAGCAAGGGACTGCCAGGAGGATCCGTTAGGATAACGAGGCGTATCAGGATTCGAATTATCAGTAGTTAAGTTTATTCTTCGGCCCTCTGAAGAAACCGCGTTCAACACATATTCTAGTCCGTAATTCAATTTATTTTTTTCAAATTTCTTCTCAAAATCCAGATTTGCAGACCAGGCATCTACATTTTCTTCAGAATTAAAAAGCCGTTCGCTTCCAAAATCCCTGTTGTTCCTGCTCTCTTCGAAAAATTGATAAGCCGTGGTTAATTGAGCATTGTCATAAATCACTCCATTTCCTTTCTTATCGATCTTGAAATTGCCCATGAACCAGGTTTGTGGGCCATAAGACCATTCTGCTGACCTCAACTGCCCATTCCTTTTTTGAATTAGCCGGTCATACCGGGGAAAATTGGAAGTGGTGCTGTACATCAAATTCAGGCTGAAATCCCAGATTTCATTTGGCATGTACCGGATCTTTTCCAATAAATTGATTTGACTGTAGCCGGTTGGTTTTTGAATTCGGGGGTCTTCATTTGCAACAATAAGACTATTCCCATTTCTATTAATCACATATTCATTCCTAAGATATTCTTTGGGGCCATGACTTCCCATTTTCAAATCCCCAAAATCAGAGTAGGTAATACTAGTTAAAAGGGCCCAGTTTTTTCTACCAATATTAAAATCGGCATGAAGGGTTTTTTCATTACTGGCAGAGGCATACCGGGAATAGGCATTTCCGGAAAGGACAGTATTGCGTCCCATAGCAAACCTGGGAGTCAAAGTATAAAAATTCATAACACCTCCCACCGCATCACTCCCAAAAATTACAGATCCTGGACCTAAAATAACCTCGGCCCGTTCCACCGCAAACGGGTCTATAGAGATCACATTTTGAAGATTTCCGCTTCTAAAAATCGCGTTATTCATTCGTACCCCATCTATGGTGATAAGTAATCTATTGGTAGAAAAACCACGAATCATTGGGCTTCCGCCTCCCAATTGGCTTTTTTGAACATATACCTTGCCCGAGCTCTCCAGAAGATCTGCAGCGGTTTGAGAATTTGAAAATTCTATATCTTCAGCCGAAATACTCACAACCTGCCTTGCCAGTTTTCTTTTATTTTGCGCGAATTTGGAAACAGACAAGACTACTTCCGGAAGCTGATTCTCATCCGGGATTAAATAAACCTTATAATTTGATTTGATGTCAGATTTTTTGATACGAAGTTCATGATGGGACACATGTTTAAAAATAAGAAGCTCATTTTTAGAAAACTTAGAAATAGATGCTTTTCCATCAAAATTGGTAAGTGTACTTATGGTTTTGCTCTGGTTGTAAATAGCCACATTGCTAAGCGGTATTTTTGTTTTACGATCCAGAACCGTGATTTCCTGCGCATAGGAATTGCTAAAAAATAAAAAAAGAAGTAAGCTTAAAATAACTCGCATTTAATTGAAAATTTCGTGAAGAACCTCCAGGGATTTTAGTTTCTTAAATGCGTCTATATGTAATTGATAGTACAGTAATAACATCTCAAGGAAATGGGTTCGGTTGTTTTTGGTTAATTTTAGTAGTTCTAACTCATCAAAATTTATGCCCAGCAGTTGTTTTAAAACCAAGGAGTTTTGTTCTTCTATGCAGTAATTATTGGTTTCCATATCCTTAAACACCCCGTCCAACATATTAAAATAGACAGGGTTAGTATTGGAATCATAAGAATAGAAACACAGGTACCTGGAAAGTTTCAGTATAAAAAGCAAGTGAAAATTGGCAAACTTCTCATGATGATCCAGCCAATTTAACGTTGTTTCCAGATAATGGTATAAAGCTTCATTTTCCTCTTCCTCCTGAATCGAATTCCGTAGTATTTCAGAAATAAACAATACCATGGTACTTTTCATTACATCTGTATGCATTGTTCTGTATGTGCTAAGCATTTTTGCTTCCTGCAAATATTCCAGAGTGCCTTTGTTTTTATGCTTTGCAACCAGTACCAGATGAGACAACGGTTGAAACATAGAGGTTTTGAATTTTCGTTTTTTAGATTTTAAAATACCACGCAGGAGATAGGATTTGAGTCCGCTTTTTTGGGTGAAACATTTCACGATCAAATCTGCTTCCCCATACTTTAAAGCACTTATGACGATGGCATTGGTATTAACAAGCATTTTAATAAGTTTGCACGAAGTTAATTAAAAATGCCGCTCGGGGAGCGGCATTTTCAAAGCTTATATAAATTTGATCTTAGCCATAAGTGTACTTCTAACTGGAAAAAACAAGGTTTTCTTCAGTTGTTATCCTATTAGCCCTTTAAAATTACTTTTCCAAGGAATTTGTCCTTTCAGCATTTAAAAATACGGTTTCCATATCATTAATAAGAACAGAAAGTTCCTCTGAAAGTTCATTGAAAACCTGGTAGGAACCATCTGTAGGCTTAGCCTCTCCACTATCTACAATCATACCCAGACTGGCAATTTTATTGTTAAGCCTTATTGGAAAATTCAAAGGATCCTGGCTGCTTTCATTTTTCACCTGGTAAATAGCCTCTTCAATAGTATTTAACTTATTCTGGACTTCAGGATTTATTTCATCCCCCATTCTATCTTCGTATTCCCTTATTTTGATAACAGCTTCATTTGCCTCGCTTACCTTTTCACGAATTTTTATCCCGAGATCAAACTGTTCTTTAATATCTGCTTCCGAAACATTTTCCAATCTTGGGTCAAGTTTGATCTCAAAAGGTTTGGTTTCCGTTTTGCCGTTTGCCGTTACCCTAACCTGATAAATTCCGGGTTTTGCAAGAGGGCCTCTTTCGGGCCGGGCAGACCAAAGGATCATTCCATCGAATACCGTAGAACCAGGATATCGTAAATCCCATTTATAAGTATTCAATCCTATTTTACTGGTAGGTAGCTTTGGAGGAGTGTATCCGTTTGCTGATTTTTTGTCCTCTTTTACTTCATCTTCCTCAATCTCTACATCAGATTTTTTAGCAGTCTTTGCTGCAAGATCTTCAGGCTTCTTTTCTTCTTCAGGCTTTGGCTCTTCAGAAATAAAAGTCTGAATAATTTCTCCGGAAGGATCTAAGATTTCAATTTTCACTTCTTCTGCATCTTTCCCAAGACTGTATTGAAAAACAGCACTTTGGACCCTTCGTACAGCATAATAAGGCTTATACAAATGGAGATCTTTATTAACAACTTCTTTGCTATACTGCCTGATTGGTTCGATATCATCAAGGATCCACATGGACCTTCCGTGAGTAGCTATTGCTATATCCTTCTCTGTAACCGCAAGATCTCTAACGGCAACATCTGGCAGGTTGAGCTGGAGGGAATTCCAGTTTTCACCATAATCAAAAGAAACATACACTCCGTGTTCGGTTCCGGCATATAGCACTCCTGGAGTGGTAATATCCTCCCGAACTACATGTACGTAATCGCCGTCTTTTATACCATTAATGATTTTTTTCCAGGTTTTCCCATAGTCACTGGTTTTGAAAATATAAGGGGAACGATCATCCATTTGGTAACGCTTTACAGCAACATAAGCCGTTCCCGGTGTATGCCTGGAAGCATCTATTATACTCACCCTTGAATGTTTTTGCAAACCAGGGGGCGTGATATTTTCCCAGGTTTTACCATGGTTCCTGGTTATGTGGATCAAACCGTCATCGGACCCGGCCCAAATTGTATTCACATCGTGGTAAGAGGGTGCCAGTGCGTAAACAGTAGCGTATAATTCCGGACCACTCATATCCAACGTAATCTCCCCTCCACTTACACCCATAGTTTCAGGGTCTGCATAGGTAAGATCCGGACTAATTTTTTCCCAGGATTGGCCTTCACTCGTTGTGGTCCAAACATGTTGACTCGTTACATAAAGCCTGTCTTCAAGCGGCGAAAAAACAATAGGATATGTCCAGTGTACTCTTTCCGGAAGAGTTTCTGCAGCATTACCCATAAAATATCTTGGATAAGGTTCAATCCTTCTTCTTTCGCCGGTTTTTCTGTTAATCTTGGTTAAAACTCCAGAGTAACTACCTGCATAAAAGATATCCAGATTATTAGGGTCCTGAGCAATATATCCACTCTCTCCACCACCTACAGCATAAGCTGGAGTTATTTTTTTAAGCGTATTTGTTCTCGCGGAAAGAAAATCCCAACCCTCACTAGGAACTGCTATCGTGCTATTATCTTGCTGTGCCCCTGCTACAAAATAAGGAAAGTCGTTTGTAGCTGTAATGTGATAAAGTTGAGCGGTAGGAAAATTTTCGTCCGTCCAAGTCTTCCCACCATTAACAGAAATTGTTCCCCCTCCATCGTTTGCCTCGGCCATTCGCATGTTGTTATTGGGATCAATCCACAAGTCGTGATTATCACCATGCGGTACTTTAATTTCAGTATCAAAATTTTCTCCTCCATCGGTTGACTTCCAAAAGTCTACATTTGGCACATAAACTGTTTCCTTTTCCTGAGGATCCGCATAAATTCGAGTATAATAAAATGCGCGTTGACGCAATTTTCGATCACTATTTATACGCTTCCATGTCATTCCTGCATCATTAGACCTAAAAACACCACCGTCATTAGCTTCTATAATTGCCCATAAAAGATTTGAATCCAGCGGTGAAACTGTAATTCCTATCTTTCCAAGTGGGGCTTCAGGCATTCCTGCTTTTTTAGATAGCTCTATCCAAGTTTCACCTCCGTCCGTGGACTTAAACAAACCGGAAGCACCTCCCCCACCCCACATTTTCCAGGGTTTTCTATAAACCTTCCAAATAGATGCATAAATCACTTCTGGATTATTTGGGTCAATTATTAAATCTGCTGCGCCAGCCTCAGGTCCTTTATAAAGTATTTTTTTCCATGAGTCTCCCCCATCAGTTGTCTTAAAAACTCCACGTTCCTCATTTGGACCAAAAGGATGACCTAGAACGGCAGCATATACTATATCGGGATTTGTTGGGTGAATTCTAACACGAGCAACAGTTTGTGAATCATTAAGTCCTACATTTTTCCAATTTTTACCAGCATCAATAGATTTATAAATACCATCACCTTGCATAATATTCCCACGGAATTGAGATTCTCCCATTCCAATATACACGATGTCTGGATTACTATCTGAGATATCCACAGCTCCAACAGAGGATGCATTAAGTTGTCCATCTGTAACTGGATCCCAATTGAGCCCACCATCTGTGGTTTTCCATAAGCCTCCACCAGTGGCTCCAAAATAATACTCATTAATTCGGTCTGCATGTCCAGCTATCGCAGTAGATCTACCACCACGATATGGCCCTACCATTCTATACTCCATAGTTTGGAAGGTTGTTGAGTCCAATACCGACTGTTGAGCAGCTACGTTATAGAATGGTAATAATAATAAAATACTGAATAAAACATAACCGATTTTATTTTTTATAATAAAATTTTTCATAATTTTTTGATTTTTATAGATTAACGATAAGCTTCATTTTGATTAAGGTTTTTATTGGCGTCCAGCTCGAAATTAGGTATTGGAAAGACAGCTCTACCTATTTCAGGAAGACTTACTGCAGGACCGTTCATTCTTTCAATATTTTGAAGAACTTCTAAAATTTTACCAGTACGCATTAAATCAAAATAACGATGGCCTTCAAATGCAAATTCCAACTTATTTTGCTTTGCTATTGCTTGTAGCACTTCCTCTTTGGTGGTTGGCGCAGGGGTTATCTCTCCAATACCAGCCCGTATTCTAACAATATTGAGATCATATAACGCCCCATCTATTTCATCTAAATATGCTTTTGCTTCAGCTCGGTTCAAATACATTTCTGCTATTCTCAAAATAATAATATTATCTATCCCACCAGCTTTTTTATATTTAATTTGATAATGACCATTTGATTCTGAAAAACCGAATAATTCTCCACGAACATCATTTGGATTGGCAGTAGCCTCCTCATAAAATGATTCATGTGCTGTTAAATCTCCACGACCACCATTTGGGTTATACCAGTTTCTAATACCACTTTGATCACTACTGTTGAAGTTTAGTTCGAAAATTGATTCAGTACCCAATTTCGTGTCAAATATATCCTCAAAAACGGGATTTAAGGAATAATTAGGATCAGTTATAACATCAGTTGAATATTCGATTACTTTCTCGTATTCTTTCAGGTATGAATACAGTCTTGACAATAAGGCTTTTGCCGCACCTTTAGAGGCTATGGACTTATTGCTTGACTCGGGTAAGAGATCTACTGCAGTTAAAAGATCTTGTTCAACAGCTCCATAGGATGCTTCCAAGGTTGGCCTAGATGGATATTCCAATTCTGCCAATGAATTAGTTGGCTTCGTGATAATAGGTACACCCATTGTACCTACAACACCAGGAACACCTCCATACAAACGTGTTAAATCAAATAACGCTAAACCCCTTACAAAATAGGCAGCACCTAACATTGGATCTTTATCTTCTGAAGAAATATTAGATAATTCGGGAATTTTCTCTAAAATATTATTTGCAACATTAATAGTTGAATAAGCCCGGGTATAAAAATTATCATTCTCTTGATTTCCTGCAGCTGATATCTGATAAGTATCCATTTCCCTGTAAAAATCCCATGTACCTATACTTTGTGCAATATCAGAAGAAACATCGCCTATAATAAGATAATTATCTCCATAATAATCGCTACTCTGTAACTCATTATACAAACCAGCTACTGCCGCATTGGCACTTCCTTTATCAGTTATAACCATAGCCTGATTTACTTCATTTAAAGGTTCTCTTTCTAATACATCTTCACATGAAAAGACAGTTAGTATTCCAGTAAAAATCATACTTTTTAGAAAAAAATTCTTAAAGCTAAATTTTTCTAGAATAACCTTAATAGCATTCTCTTTCATAATTTTATTTATTAAAGTGGATTATATAGCAATCTAATTATTAAAAACTTAGATCAAAGCCAGCCGTTAAAACTCTTGGGGACGGAGCTGTGAAAAATTCCACTCCCTGAGTTAAATTGGTCGATGCAGTTCCTGTTAGTTCTGGATCTAAGCCTGAGTAGTTAGTAAAGGTCAAAATATTTTGTCCTGAAATATAAAACCTAGCCGAAGATAAATATATCATTTTGGAAATATTTTCTGGAATTGTATATCCTAAGGAAATATTTTTTAAACGTAAATAAGATGCATCTTCCACAAATCTTGAGGGCCGGAGATCTCCAGCATAATTAGCGGAATTCATTTTAGGGACCTCGGTGATATCACCTGGATTTTGCCATCTATCTAATTGTGACCCCGAAAAATTTGTACCCCGAGTTCCTCCATGTTCCATAAAGAACCTAGTTAAGTTTAATTGATCATTTCCATAGGAAAACTGAAACAAAAACGATAGATCCAAACCTTTATAATTTAAAGTGTTGGTTAAGCCTCCATAGAAATCAGGATTAGCGTTTCCTACAATCTTTCGATCTGCGCTTGTAGTAAATTCACCATCTCCGTTTACATCCTCAAATTGTATGTCACCAGTTTCTGGATCCACCCCAATTTGATTATGCATATAATAAGAATACATAGGATAACCTTCTTGATATCTAAACAAATCCCTATTATATACATTAAAAGGCGCTACCAATTTAAGCACCTTATTCCGGTTGCCAGCAATGTTACCATTAATGTACCATTGCAATTCATTGGCTGCTGTAAAAACATTAACACCTAATCCTACTTCTAGCCCCTTATTTTCTAATTCACCAGAATTTTGGGCAACATATTCAAAACCCGAAGTTCTAGGCAAAGGGACCTCTAATAGAAGATCTTCTGTTTTTTTATAGTAATATCCTAAACTGAAAGTGGCTCTGTCCTCAAATAAACCCATCTCCAATCCAATATCCGTTTGTTTAGTAGTTTCCCATTTAAGATCTGGATTTTCTAACTGAAATGGACGAACTCCAGGAACGGCTGCGTAAGCAGCACCTTGCCAAAGACCTAAAGAATTAAAATCTGTAATTCCACTTTGATTACCTGTAATACCAAAACCTCCCAATAATTTTAGATTACTGATAAAAGATACATCTTTCATAAAATTTTCTTCAGAAATAACCCAACCTAAACCAACAGCAGGGAAAATACCCCAACGATTATCACTTCCAAATCTGGATGAAGCATCACCACGTATATTTAATGTTACTAAATATTTTTCATCATAATCATAATTGATCCGACTAAAGAGAGATGCAATTCCATAACTCGTACTGGAAGAACCAGCGTCTAAAACAGCAGCCGAATTAATTTGTGTAAAATCATTGGTTGGAAACCCAGTACCTTCAGACCTAGCAAATTTCGTTTCAGACTCTTGAATGGATGTTCCAACAAGGACATTAAAAGAATTTTTCTCTTTATAAAATTGATAACTCAATACATTTTCCTGTATCCAATTATTATTATTCACATTATATAATACAGCAAGTCCCTGAACGGCACTTCCTGCGTTAGTAAATGTGTTTCGATATGAACTTTCTGAGTTATCTGTATAATCTACACTAAAAGTTGACTTTAAGCGTAAGCCTGATAAGAATGAATATTCTGCATAAACAGTACCCAAAAATCTACCTGTTTCCATACCTATCTCTGTTTCATCTACCGTAGCCAAAGGATGATCTATAGTTGGAATACGGTTAAAGGAGCCGTCATCCTGATATACTGGCATATTTGAAGGATAGAAAAATGAACCTGCGAATGCACCTGCTATATTATCACTATTTGGAACAATATCTCGGTTTGTACGAGAATACAATACACTTGTTCCCATATCTAACTTTTTATTAACGGTGAAATCAAGGTTCACACGCCCAGTATTTCTGTTGTATTCTGAATTTCTAATAGGCCCCTCCTGCATAAAGTTATTAGCAGAAACAAAATATCTAACTTTTTCATTACCACCTCTTACGGAGGCGTTTATGTTTCTTATAGGAGCATCCTCATTTAGAACAAGATCATTCCATCTTGTATTAATTGCATTACTAGGATTTGAAAAAGGTTCTGGTTTTCCATTATTACGGGCACTTTCATTCCTTAATAATTCAAACTGCTCTCCTGTAACCAATGAGGGCTTTTTAATTAAGTTTTGTACACCTCCATACATTCCTATACTAATTTTTGTTTGATTTCTTGTCCCTCTTTTAGTTGTAATTAAAACAACACCATTAGCTGCCCTAGAGCCATAAATAGCAGTAGCGGACGCATCCTTAAGAATACTTATCGATTCAATATCAGATGGATTGATGTCCGCTATAGGGTTAGTAGTGGCTCCACCAACATCTATTTGACCAAGATTAGTTGATTGAATTGGAATACCATCAACAACATACAATGGATCGCTTGATCCGCTAATTGAAGAGGTACCTCGTATTTTAACAGATACACCTCCTCCTGGATCCCCGGATGTACTTGAAATCTGCACGCCCGAAACACGTCCCTGTAACATCTGATCAACACTTGCAGCAGGTATATCTGCAATTTCTTCGGCCTGCACAGATTCCACACGGCTTGTTAAAGTTTTACGGTTTTGGTTTCCGTACCCTACTACTACAATCTCACTAAGGCTTTCAGCATCTTCATTTAGAATAACATTAAAATTCTGCCCGGGCGTAACGGGTAATTCTTTATTCTTAAAACCTATAAAACTAAATACAAGGATTGCATCGTTTTTTATGCTAATTTCAAAATTCCCATCTAAATCGGTGATTGTGCCGTTTGAAGTGTTTTTTTCAATTATTGTCACTCCTAAAAGGGAAACACCATTAGCATTTAAAACGGTTCCAGTTACACTTTCCTGCGCCAAACTTGTCTGTCCTAAAACGCAAAAAAACAAGATGAATAAAAGCTTGCTAAAAGACATGATAATATTCTTACTTCTATTTATAGTATTTCTCATAGGCCTAAAAAATGATTAAAAAAAATGATTAATAGTTATTAAATGTATAACATTTTATTATGTTAAAAAAATACTTCTCTTTGTTTTTAATCACGTTTTAAACATTTTTTTAACACCATCACAAATACCCATTGAAATTGCACATTTCACTCACTATAAACAAATTAAATCCGTAATAAATTATTCCTTCAGATGAAAATGTTGATAATTTCATAACCTACTAATCAAAAATCTCATGCAGGACAGCAAGAGATTTTGGTTTTTGAAAAGATTCCATAACCCGTAGTGTTCAATTTATTATTCACTTCTTGGGTGAAATTAATAGCGCCAAATTTTCGATCGCTTTCGATGACGTCTTCTTTCTCCAAAAAATCTGAAAAATCGTCGTAAGAATCTTCAAAGGTGGTCGTTCCCTTATCGAATATAGAATTCATCCCTTCTTGAAATCTAAAGTATTGGTCGTAGGTAAATACCCGTTCTCGGACATTATTGAGATTCCCTATCGCATTAAACGTGGTTTTGGGACTGTAATAAAACAGATTACTGCGGGCATTATAAACCCATCGTTACCCAAACCGGCTTCTATATCTCCAAAGACAAAGTCTTTCTTATCGTCTTCGAGTTTGATGTTCATGGCCATGTCTTCGCTTTCTTGGAAGTCTTTGAGCATGGCAATTTCATTGTAATTATCCAGCACCACCACTTGTTTCACGGCATCGGCGGGAATGTTATCTACTGCCAACTTGGTGCCTCCACCAAAGAATTTTTTGTTTTCTACCAGCATGTGGGTCACTTTTTTCCCGTTAACGGTAATACCACCGTTCTTATCCACTTCCATCCCTGGTAGCTTCTTAAGAATGTCTTTGAGCTTACGCTCCTCGCCAGTGGTAAGTTGGTTTACGTTATACAAAATCGTGTCTTTTTTAACAACCATCGGCATGTCTAGCACCACTTCCTCAAGGCCTTCTGCACTTTCTTTTAATATAATATCTTGGGTCTTATCCCTATCTAGTTGTATATCAAAACTTTTTTTGGCAAAACCCAAATAATTCGCCGTCACCGTATAGGGTATAGATTTTAGATCTAAGCGATACCGCCCTTTGTCATCGGTAATGGCAAACTTTATTTGTTGCAGAGAATCTTTGGGCTCGGCGATAAGGTTAGCATTGGCCAGAGGCTTATTAAGACTGTCTGTTACCTTACCTGTTAAGGAGTTTTGGGTAAAACCAAACATTTGGAATAACACTAGAAAAGAAAATAATACGTATAATCTAAAAGACATAAATTGAAATAAAGGTGAAATTACCAGTTAGTTTTTATACATTTTCTCCCTATCAGACATTATCTCCTCAATACGCTTATGAGACTCCTTCTCTGAGATTAATTTATCAATATCATCTACTCTTTTGATTTCTAAATCTTTCTCCTTTATATTTAAG